>Ga0182024_10002397_pt1 | contig 46520 bp, 38 predicted proteins | sample P32metaG_FD_120480 | JGI IMG/M metagenome (GOLD analysis project Ga0182024, IMG submission 120480) | Permafrost microbial communities from Stordalen Mire, Sweden - P3-2 metaG (Illumina Assembly) | ecosystem: Environmental > Terrestrial > Soil > Wetlands > Permafrost | place: Sweden: Stordalen... | reverse complement strand
CAATACCCAGGGTTTTATCTGCAGTTTTATTTAAGATTAACTGTATAACAGATGTCTTATCAGGGCCATTGATGGTAACTGCCTTTCTGGTAACAGCAAGCTTTTGTTTGAGCAGCTGGCCGGTTTCCCTTAATTCAGGAGAGGCGGGAATACTTATGGAAATATTCTCCGGTAATGCAAAGAATCCGGCACCCCTGACCAGGCTGACCGGTTCCGGGATGATGGAAATGGTAGAATCAAAAGCCTGACAAAAGCCCCCCATACTAAGCAGGGCGAGCAAAGAAAAGATCAGTATTTTTTTCATTACAGTATTTTTTTACGCTAAGCGTTTTGTTACTTCAATCATTACACGTATGAAGCGTCAGCCGTTAAGTTTTTCGCGCATGAAAGTAATACTTTTTATTACGCGGTACGTGGAACGCTGAATGCTAATCGCCACTTAGTACTAATTAGCCAGGTATATTCCGCGTTACGCGTTCAGCGCACTAAGGGCTCCTGCTGACTCAAGCAATGGAAACTTCCAAGGCCCCAAATAATGTCCGTCGAATCAATTCCGATGACCTGCCTGTTTGGGAATGCTTCCTGAATGATACGGATTGCTTTTTCATCCTTGGGTGACCTATAGGTTGGAACAACAACAAGGGCATTGGCAATATAAAAATTAGCATAGGAAGCAGGCAGCCGCTGTTCTTCAAATATGATTTTATCCGGCATGGGAAGCTCAATAATATTTAGTTGCTTGCCATCCGCGAGCCGCATGGTGCTGAGCTCTCTTAGATTTTGCCGGAGCAGCTTATAGTTTTCATCCGACCTTTTTTCTTCCACGGCTGCAATCACGGTGTCAGCGTTTACAAACCGAACCGTATCGTCAATATGTCCGTCCGTATCATCTCCAACAATTCCATCTTTCACCCAAAGCACCTGGTCAACGCCATAGTAAGCAGAAAGGCATTCTTCGATCTCGGATTGATTAAGATGAGGGTTCCGGTTTTTATTCAGCAGGCACGACTCCGAAGTTATCAGCGTACCTTTTCCATTAAAGTCTACCGAACCGCCTTCCATTATTATTTGGGGATAGATTACTGGTATATTATAGTCTGCTGCAATCAGGGTAGGTATCTGATCATCCAATTCAAACGGAGGATATTTGTTACCCCAGGCATTGTAATCCCAATCAACGATAATTTTAGGCTGAGCGGCTGAGGGATTGATGAGAAAGGCCGGCCCATGGTCCCGGCACCAGGCGTCATTGGTTGGGTGGATGAAAAAACGTATCCTGTCGAGGTCTGCTGAATATTCTTCAAGTTAATTTTGAGCAAAAGCCTGCATTTTACTGTCATTCACATTTATATGTACAAATTCTTTTTCTGAAACCGCCTTAATAAAAGCACAATAGGATGTGTAGATGGTCTGGATCTTACCAGGCCAGGAAGCTTCTTTATGGGGCCAGCTTAGCCAGGTAGCTGCATGAGGCTCAAATTCCGCAGGAAAGCGGTAACCCAGTTCCCTGGGTGTCGGCCTTTTAATCTTCATCCAGGAAACGTTTGGTAATGGGCTGATAGGAATCGATGCGGCGGTCGCGCAAAAACGGCCAGTGTGTGCGGTAGCTTTCAGTTTTATCCGTATCAATTTCCTGAACGATCACTTCTTCCTGATCCGTGGAGGCCTGAGAAAGTATCCTGCCAAAAGGATTGGAGATAAACGAGCCTCCCCAGAATTTCATTGCACCATCCTGTTCAGGACCCACTCTGTTCACGCTCACTACATGGACTCCGTTGGCAACAGCATGGCTTCGCTGAATGATTTGCCATGCCTGGTATTGTTCATCGTTTGTGGGCAGGTCCTGTTCAGTGGACCAGCCGATGGCTGTAGGATAAAAAAGAATCTCTGCGCCCATGAGGGAGGTGATGCGTGCCGCTTCAGGATACCATTGATCCCAGCAAATCAGTATGCCAACTTTTGCATAGGCGGTTTTGAATACCTGGTAGCCAAGGTCCCCGGGTGTGAAATAAAATTTTTCATAATAAGCAGGATCGTCCGGAATATGCATCTTGCGGTATTTGCCCAGATAGGATCCGTCCGCATCAATAACGACGGTGGTATTATGATAAATGCCTTTCGTTCTTTTTTCAAAAAGAGAACCAATGATAACGGTTTTAGTTTCGGCTGCAACTTTTTGCAGGACTTCTGTGGAAGGACCGGGTATTGGTTCAGCCAGATTAAAGTTTTCATAGTCTTCCCTGTCGCAGAAATAAAGTGAAGTAAAAAGTTCCTGGAGACAAATGATCTGAGCGCCTTTCTTTGCAGCCTCCCGGATTTTTTCAATTCCTTTTTTAAGATTGGCAGATTTGTCTTTTAAGCATGACATCTGCACGATCCCAAGGCTTAGCTTACCCATAATACGGTGATTAATTATCAGTTTGAATCCGCAAAATTAGCGGATCAGGCCGAGTAAAAAGAACATGCTCTTAACTCAGGAAGCTTTACCCATTTGTTTGAGGAAATGCACATGGGATGCGATGGCTGTGCTCACACGCGGATATTCTATATACACCAGGCCGTAGTCTGCGCAGGCTTGCCGTATAATCTTGCTCAGCGCAGGATAATGAACATGGGAAATCTTGGGGAACAGGTGATGTTCGATCTGAAAATTCAACCCTCCTACCAGCCAGGACACAACCCGGTTTTTGGTTGCAAAATTAGCCGTGGTCATTACCTGGTGAATGGCCCATTCATTATCCATTTTTCCTGTTTGTACATTGGCAACAGGAAAAGCGGTCTGCTCAACGGTGTGTGCAAGCTGAAAAACAACACTGATCACCAATCCGGCAACGGAGGTAACGATGAGAAATCCGACGAGCCAGGCCATGAAACTGGTCATGTATATGGGCAAGGCAACGAAAATAAAGCCATTCAATAATTTGAAGAACCAAAAATTAATATGATCCATCAGCTTCATTTTCTTTAATGGAACCTCTCCCACTTTTCTTGTAAAATATTTATTGTAGTCAAGCAGGAATATCCATAGGATATATAGTAAAGCATACAGTGCCCAAAAATAGAAATGCTGGTATTTGTGCAGCTTAAGTCTTTTCTGCGTGGTGCTCATGCGCATCCATGGCTGAATGTCGATATCGTCGTCAACACCGGCTACATTGGTATAAGAATGATGGATGATATTATGTTTGCTATTCCAGATAAAGCTATTGCCTCCAAGAACATTCAGTGAGAATGCGGCCACCATATTGGCCCATTTATGTTTACTGAAACTACCATGGGCGCCATCATGCATTACATTAAATCCGATGGCGGAAATAACACAGCCGAGCAAAATACATTCGCCGATTGCCAGCAACGTGATGGGTGTGAAAAAAACCAGATGGATATACAGGCCCACAAAAGAAACACCCAATACAAATGCTTTGAGATAGAGATTAAAATTTCCGGTCGTAGCCTTTCCCACCTGTTCAAAATAGGAATTGATCCTTTTTTTAAGGTCGGAGTGGAATGTGGTGTGTGGACCGGAAGAAAATTTAGGTACTTGCATGAAAAATCTCTTTTGTTAAAAACCGTCGCAAAGTTACTTCATTTTTAAAGAAGATCTTGTTAAAACAAATGCTTCTCTCCTCCTAACAACGAAGAAATTAACGATTTATGTATCCAGTTGAACAAAAGCGTCGAGATCACGGATGCCGATCATTTTTTCAGTAATAAATCCTTCCGCGTAGCGGACCCCAATCATTTTCCCAAACATCTGATGACGTCCGATAATCGAGTCCAGGAATTCCGGACTTGAAATATAGGTCTGCGGTTCATCTTTATCGTAGGTCCGGGAGTGAAATTGAGAAGAATAGGCGCGGATAGAATCGATTTTGCGGTCAAAAACCTGGGAAATATCATATACAAAAGAAGGAGAATAATAGCGGTCCTGGATAAAATGAAATATGTATTTCGGGCGCCAGTGCTGCTGGAACCCGCCCTCGTCATCCTTGGTCTCCACTTTTCGCAAGCCACTGAGAAAGCAACTATCGGAAATCAGTTTTCCCGCCCTTCCATGGTCGGGATGCCGGTCAGTCAGCGCGCTGGCCAGCACCACCTCAGGCCGGAATTTCCTTATGGCGGCTATTACCCTCCGCTGGTTTTCCTCATTATTCTGAAAAAAGCCATCGGCCATGCAGAGATTCTCGCGGACGTCCAGTTCCATTACTTTGGCTGCGGCACTGGATTCCTGAATGCGGAGCGCCGGAGTTCCCCGAGTGCCCAGCTCACCCCGGGTGAGGTCAATCACTCCTGTGGTTTTCCCATGAAGTTTTTCCATCATCAGCGTTCCGGAGCAACAGAGCTCCACATCATCCGGATGAACAGCGATTGCAAGCACATTTATTTTATTCATTGGCGCAAATTAAAATAAGTTGGGCAGAGTTGAGGGCCAGCCATGCTATCACCGGTTATCGGATTTTCCCATAGCTTTGCACTCCGAAATTCATCTATTCATCTTCATTTATTAAAATTATTTCTATGGCCTATGATGTGGTTGTGCTCGGGAGTGGTCCAGGCGGTTATGTTGCTGCCATACGCGCATCTCAATTGGGTTTAAAAACAGCCATTATTGAAAGAGAAAGTCTGGGGGGAATTTGCCTTAACTGGGGATGTATTCCAACCAAGGCCTTACTGAAAAGCGCCCAGGTGTACGAAGATATCAAGCACGCGAAGGATTTTGGGATCGAGGCCAGCGGCAAACAGGATTTTCCTGCCGTGATCAAGCGGAGCCGTGGCGTGGCTGACAAAATGAGTAAAGGGGTAGCATTCCTGATGCGAAAAAATAAGATCGACGTTGTCATGGGTTTTGGGAAATTCAAGACAAAGGGTCAGATCGAGGTACAGGGTGCCGATGGAAAAACCCAGGTAGTTGAGGGCAAACATATCATTATTGCTACTGGAGCCAGAAGCCGTGAATTACCCAATCTGAAACAGGATGGTAAAAAAGTGATCGGTTACCGCGAGGCAATGAACCTGCCCCAGCAGCCAAAGAGCCTGATTGTTGTTGGTAGTGGCGCTATCGGGGTGGAATTTGCTTACTTCTATTACAGTATGGGCACAAAAGTTACCATTGTTGAATTTCTCCCTCGCATTGTTCCCGTGGAAGACGAAGAAATTTCAAAGGAACTCGAAAAAGTATACAAGAAGTATGGGATTGATATTTATGTGAGTAGCGAAGTTACAAGTGTGGATACCGGCGGCAATGGTGTTAAAGCAAAAGTAAAAACTGCTTCCGGGGAGATCGTTCTCGAGGCGGATGTCTTGTTAAGCGCTGTCGGAATTGCCTCCAATATTGAAGGCATCGGTTTGGAAACCCTGGGCGTTAAAATGGATAAGGGTAAAGTAACGGTGGATAAATTTTACAATACCAATGTTGCCGGCATTTATTCCATTGGAGACTGCGCTCCGGGACAGGCCCTTGCACATGTGGCTTCGAAAGAAGGCATAATATGCGTTGAAAATATTGCTTTCAATGAAAAGAAATATGCCCATGCACCGGAACCGATGGATTATAACAATGTTCCGGGATGTACTTACTGCTCACCTGAAATCGCGTCTGTGGGTTTTACAGAAAAACAGGCAAAGGAAGCTGGCCATGAAGTGAAGGTTGGAAAGTTTCCCTTAAGCGCATCTGGAAAAGCTTCCGCCGCCGGACATACGGAAGGCTTCATCAAAGTGATCTTCGATGCAAAATATGGAGAATGGCTCGGTACCCATATGATCGGATACAACGTTACCGAAATCATCATTGAAACCGTTGTGGGACGAAAACTGGAAACCACTTATCACGAAGTCCTTAACAGCCTTCATCCTCATCCGACCATTAGCGAAAGTGTAAAAGATGCCATTGAAGCGGCATATGGAGAAGCCATTCATTTGTGACTCAATTACGACGCGACGGTTGACCGTTGACGGTTGACGGAAGGGAGTCGTTTCAAATATTTTCCTATGCTTCCTCTTTCTGTTTGGGAATCCGAGAGTTTTTTTTCACACAAGGATTATATCGTACTTGGCAGTGGTTTTACCGGCTTGTGGTCGGCTTACTATTTAAAAAAACTTCATCCGCATCGGTCTGTTATGGTTCTTGAAAGGGGGTTTATTCCCAGCGGTGCCAGCACCCGCAACGCGGGTTTTGCTTGCTTTGGCAGCTTTACGGAGTTGGTGGCAGACAGCAAACTGGTTGGCGATAAAGAAATGCTGGAACTCCTGGAGATGCGCTTCCGGGGCCTGAAGAAGATGAGGAACGTTTTTGGAAAACAACGGATCGGATATGAAGAAACAGGCGGCTATGAATTAATTTCCCCCACCCAATACCCTGATGTCAATTTGCTTCGCACCCGGATAGATCAGCTCAACCAGCAGGTAAGAAAGATCACCGGCATTCAAAAAACTTTCCAGCTCCATGATTCCAAAATAAAAGGATTTGGCCTTTCGGGAACTACTCACCTGATTGAGAACAGTCTGGAGGGACAGCTGCACGTCGGGAAACTTTGTGAAGCCCTTTTGCAGCTGGTGCAATCCCTGGGTGTAACGGTATTGACAAATACGGAGATCCACAAACTGGAAAGTAGTGGAAAAGGCGTTGAATTATTCTCAAATCTTCCGGTCATTCTGAAAGCCGGAAAAGTATTGGTTTGCACCAATGCCTTTGCCAACGATCTCATTCCCGGGCTGGATTTGAAACCTGCAAGGGGACAAATTCTCCTTACCTCCCCGGTGGAAGGTTTAAAAATCAGGGGATGTTTTCATTATGATGAGGGATTTTATTATTTCCGCAATCTGGGAAACAGGGTCTTGCTGGGCGGTGCCAGAAATAAATTTCTGAAAGAGGAAGAAACATTTGCTGCTTCTACTTCTGCTCCGGTTCAGGAAGAACTGGAAAAATTCTTGAAAGAAATCGTATTACCAGGCAGATCCTATACTATTGATCAGCGCTGGAGCGGTACGATGGGCGTAGGAAAAGAAAAAAAGCCAATCATTAAAAAGATAAACGACCACCTGTTTTGTGCCGTGCGCCTGAGTGGTATGGGCGTTGCACTTGCTCCCCAGATTGGAAAAACCGTTGCTGGAATGATGTAAATTCACATTAATATCCCAGCAATCGTAGCGGAGAGATAAGACGCAAGGGTTCCGCAAAGCAGGGCTTTAAATCCCAGTCTGGCAAGATCTGCGCGTCGTGCGGGAACTAAGGCGCCGATCCCGCCGATCTGCATTCCCACACTGCTAAAGTTTGCAAAACCGCAAATGGCAATGCTGACAATCATCAATCCTTTTTCCGAGACGATCGGAACCGCCTTGGAAGTCAGATTTTTGAAAGCAACAAATTCATTCACAGTAAGTTTTTGTCCGAGCAGGGTTGCTGCATTCCCTATGTCTACTGCTGGAATTCCCATTGACCAGGCAAAAGGATAAAAAACCTTCCCGAAGATCCAATTCAGGCTCAGATCAAATGCCGGGTTAAACAAATGTCCCGTTTTCATCAGCAGATAATCCACTACGGCGATCATGGCAATAAATCCGATCAACATAGCAATCACGTTCATAGCTATTCTGAATCCTTCTCCTGCGCCATGGGAAATGGCGTCGAGCAAATTGGTATATCTGCTGGTTACTTTTAGTTTTACCGTACCCATGGTTTGGCTTTGTTCCGTTTCCGGCCAAACAATTTTAGATATAACCAGGGCCCCTGGCGCAGCCATCAGGCTCGCCGTTATCAGTTTAGGCGCCAGATCCATACCTGCCTGTGCACCCATATTTGCATAAACGATCAGGATGCCGCCGGCAATGCAAGCGAGACTGCCCGACATGCTGGCCAGAAGTTCACTCTTGGTCATTCCGGGCAAATAAGGTTCAATCATGATCTGGGCCTCAATTTGTCCGACGAACGCACTGGCCACATTACTCAACGCCTCCGCACCACTCACGTGCATGATGAAATTCATGGCCTTTGCTATCAGGGCTACGATCCGCTGCATGATACCGACATGATAGAGAATGGCCACCAATGCGCAAACGAGGATGATGGTAGCTGTAACATTAAATGCAAACACAAAGCCGCCCTTCGCGTAATTCATTACGCCGCCGCCGGGAGCAGGCACGACAATACCCTCATATACAAAAGCCGCACCTTTAAATGCAAACTGCTCGATCCTTTCCATACCGCGCCCGAGGAACTCAAAGAAACGGGTGACCGGCTTCACTTTCAATACCAACACCGCAATGGTTAACTGCAGTAATAACCCGCGACTCACTACATGAAGGTTGATCCGGCGGCGGTTGTTGGAAAAAAGGAAAGCAACACCCAGGATGAGAACAACACCGGCCAGCCCCTGGAATCTTTGCATGAAAGCCAGTTTTATTTGATCACGGAAGATAATGGAATTCCGTAAGAAATGGATTCCATCTCCGGTTTCCTTTCCGGGCATGACAAACTTTTCCTTCGTAATTTTGAGGCTTACACAAACTATGGTGGAATGGATTTCGGGAAAAATCAGGTACACAGCCTCGTGAAAAATCAGTCCCTTGCGGCATTGCGCAGGATTGGAGAAAAAGTTTTAAATAAGGAAAGGATTCAAGCTGATGAAGGCCTCTTGCTCTTTGAAAAAGCGCCGCTGGCTTTTACAGGCGCACTGGCCAATTATGTCCGTGAACAATTACATGGGGATAAGACCTATTTTAACCGGAACTTTCACATAGAGCCAACCAATGTTTGTGTATTCACCTGTGCTTTTTGTTCCTATTCACGGGTATACGCACATCGCGATGAAGGCTGGGAACTGAGCCTGGAACAGATGATGGATATGGTCAGGAAATACGATGGCAAGCCGGTTACAGAAGTGCATATTGTAGGAGGTGTTCATCCAAAAATGAATCTTTCCTTTTTTGCCGAGCTCCTGCAAAAAATCAAGAAACATCGTCCGGATCTCCATATAAAAGGTTTCACTGCTGTTGAATTGGATTATATGTTCCGTAAGGCAAAACTGACAACGGAAGAGGGCATGAAGACCCTGCATGAGGCAGGGCTTGATTCAATGCCCGGAGGAGGAGCTGAAATCTTTGCGTCTGAAATAAGAGAAAAAATCTGCCCGGACAAAGTCAGCGCCGATGGATGGTTACACATTCACCGGGCAGCCCATGCATTGGGCATGCATACGAATGCCACCATGCTGTATGGTCATATAGAAAAATATCATCATCGTATCGACCATATGGAAAGGCTGAGATCACTTCAGGATGATACAGGTGGCTTCAATACTTTTATTCCTTTAAAATTCCGCAACAAGCAAAACGACATGAGCCACGTTCCGGAAAGCAATGTGATCGAGGATATGAAACTCTATGCAGTGAGCCGTTTGTACATGGATAATTTCCCGCACCTGAAAGCTTACTGGCCAATGCTGGGCAGGCAAAATGCACAGCTGACGCTTTCCTTCGGTGTAAACGATCTGGACGGAACGATAGATGATTCCACAAGAATTTATTCAATGGCAGGTTCCGAAGAACAACATCCATCACTATCCACTGCCCAGCTCGTTGCCCTTATAAAGCAGGCAAAGCGGGAACCTGTTGAGCGCGACACACTTTATCATGAGATCAAAAACTACAAAGACGCAGACCTTGCATTCATGGATACAGACTCAAACTACAATTGAGTTTTTTATTTGGCTCTTACGATGATCCCAAAATGCAGATCTTTTATTTTTTTGTCGGGCTCCTCCATACCAATAATCTGAGCCCTCTTTGCCCCCGCTCCTTTGAGAGCCGCTGCGACGGATAAAAACCGGTCCCGGTACAATTTTTTATTATTCTGACTGACTGCACTTTGGTCCGGAGACCCACCGATTTTTATTTTCACTCTGTGATAAGCTTTTAATATTGAGCCGACATTCTCAATCTGGTCAATGCTTTCACTGGTTATATCGGCTGTTCCCGAATTGAAATTCAGTTGATCAAAATCAAACCATATATTTTTCCCGGCCTTAGCTGCCGGATCATTCAGAAAATTCAGCAGGAGATCTTCCATTCCACCTTTGCTGGCGCTAATTTCTTTCCCGTCAGGCAATTTTAGCTGTAACTGCTGGGGCACGGGAGTTGTGGAAGAAGTAGTATCCTTAGTAATGGCAACCGTGTCTGCCATTATCGGAATAACGGATGCTGATGAACGCCTGTTTATAAAATATCCGATAACAGCCATAAGCATGAGGATCACCAGTACGGGAAGGATCCAGCGTGACCCGGAACCTGACTTTGGCGGTGCATGACCTGCGGACTCTAACCTTCCTTCCGGATTGGACGATACTGCGGCGGACAATTCTCCGGATACTTCGGATAGATTACCCAGGTCGAGTACACCGGCGATATTAAGTCCGGAAGGCAGCGCAGTCAGAATATTCTCTTTCTGTGCATTCAAAAATGAAAGGAGTCCGGCTGCATTCAGATTGGAATCTGTCACCTGCTTTCCCAATACGCCCATCGCTGCGGGAGCAGCAATGCAGAGCAAGGCATGCGCCGATTTGGGGCTGGTACCTGAAAAGCTGGAAATGGCATTGGTAATTCTCTGAACTCTGTCGCCAAACAGGGTCCCCAGAATGGCTTCAGCTTTGGAATCCTGGCCATCCCCATTATCCATAAGGACCTTAAGATTTTCCGGAATTCCTGTTTTCTCTGAATCAACGGCAATATTTAGCACACTATACACTTCGCCAGATCCTGCTTTATGAAGCACACCCGTGAGAATAGTTGGGATAATCCCTTTCATTGCCTGTTGAACATTTGTTGAATGTTCGTTGAGCATGCCCGCTGCCTTATTTAGGAAATCATCGGGAAGCAGGATATTGATTGATTCGATGAGATTTAAGGGCATACAATACGTATTTGGATGAGGAATACCATTACCGTATGGTTTAGGGTGACCATATTGAAGTTAGGAATAATATCCGTATTGCCGAATCCGTTGATGCTGAACTTCAAAGCCCTAATGTTTACCTTTGCGGATATGGAGCAAGCGCATACGCACGAACATTCCGGACATACACACGATCACGGTCATTCCCATAGCCACGTCATTGAATTGAAGACGGTGAACACGGCTTTTATAGTGGGCATTGTGCTCAACCTGGCTTTTGTTGTTGTAGAGGTGATTGCCGGGTTTATTATCAATTCCCTATCGCTTCTATCGGATGCCGGACATAATCTGGCTGATGTGGCCAGCCTTGGTCTTTCCCTGTTTGCTTTCCGCATGCTGAAGGTAAAATCCAACGCAACTTATACCTACGGATATAAAAAAACTACGGTGCTCGTCGCGCTGCTTAACGGAGGAATTCTGCTGATCTCTATTGGCGCAATTTTTTATGAGTCGGTACGGCGCCTCATTGAACCCGAGCCCCTACCCGGCCGGATGATCTCGATAATAGCTGCTATCGGTATCCTGATCAATGGTCTCACGGCCATGCTTTTTTTTCGAAGCAGGGAAAACGATCTTAATATCAAGAGCGCATTCCTTCATCTGGCCGCCGATGCGGTAGTTTCTGCTGCGCTTGTAGTCGGTGGTATCGTTATTTATTTTACCAGTTGGTATTGGATTGATCCTTTGCTTGGTATCGGTGTGGCCGTCGCCATCGTATTCAGTACATGGAAATTGCTGAAAAGCAGTCTGCGTTTATCATTGGATGCGGTTCCTCAGGGAATAAATCTGAATGCGGTAAAGGAAACCGTTGAAAAAATCAGGGGAGTTCGTGATTTTCACCATATTCATATCTGGGCATTGAGTACTATGGAAAATGCGCTTACGGGGCATGTAGTACTCGACCATGAGATCGGCATCGAAGAGCAGGAGAAAATAAAAAAGGAAATCAAGCATCAGTTGCTTCATTCGAATATCCAGCACGTGACACTGGAAACAGAAACCGAGACGCTGGCCTGCGAAACCATCCCAAATCACTAATCATTCATTTCAGTAAATGTTTAATGCCTGATTCGAGGGGTGCGCCTTCGACATTTACTTTTCGGATCACGCCACACTTATCTATCAGGAAAGAGGAAGGTATCATATCCACGCCATATGCAAGAGCCGAAGAAGCATCCCATCCCTTATCATCAATCACCTGGATCCATTCCATATGGTCCTGGCTTACCGCTTCCTTCCAGTTATCGTGGTCATTGTCGAGAGAAACACCATATATTTCGAGTCCCTTCGAATGGTATTTATGATACAGTTTCAGCAGATGGGGATTATTTCTGCGGCAGGGTACGCACCAGCTTGCCCAAAAATCCAGCAAGACTACCTTCCCCTTGAGGCCGGAGAGGTTGACCATATTGCCATTTATATCCGGGAGCGATAGATCGGATGCTGCATTACCGGTTCTCATTTGGGAAAAGGAATTTAAGCTTATGATGATCAGGAAAATAAATATATATATCTGCTTCATTTGCAACAATCCTTTTTTGTAAACAAAGACTGCAGTAATTTCAAAAATCGGTGAAACACAAATTGCACAGTCCTCATTTTTTACTTTTTACTTTTTAATTTTTACTTTTTAATTTCTAATGTAAAACTATTCAATAAACTCAGTTCACAAAACTCCAGAATATCCCAATCCGGATCCGCAGGCCCGGGGATGGGTAATTTGGCGCTACCAGGTTGTTGTTCGTAAAACCGAACCCATAAGCTTGAGAGATCTGCAGGGTATTCAGGTTTTCGGCGCGCACATAGGCCACAAAGCTTCGAATCCTGAAATTTAAATACCCCGTTATATCAGGCAGTTTTTCACTGATCGTAGTAGCCGTTTGCGTAAAGAATTGCCCGATCACAGGCGAATACGCGTCGGCTTTATAAGGCGTATAATACCGCAATTCGACTCCGAATGCAATCAGCAGATTTTTATATCCCAGTTTTCCCTCATACCCGAATTGGTCATGGGTTACAAAAAAAGGAATATTTACCGGAGAGTTTCCTGCGCGCTGCTGCAGCACGAGGTTGGCCCGGAGCACCCAGTGCCTTCCGACATTAACTATTTTGTCTGCAGAAATGCGAAGGATATTGAAAGGATTGGATTCCTGTGCTGCTTTATAATAATCCTGGAAATAGGGGTAGTCATTCAACAGGTAATAATCGCCGGTCAGTTTTAATTTCAATATGGGCTGATCTATAGATCCGAAAAGGTGAATTACATTCTCTTTCTTGAAGAAACCAGGCACACCAAAACCAAAACTGCTCTCCTGGTTCCATGCTGTAGAGAGTGTTCTGTTTACATTCTCAAATCCTGCCTGCAGATAACCCAGGTTTTTGCTGATCTGACGCTGCAGGCTGATATATGCATTGTAATCACCTGCATTATATCCGCTGAGATAAAAGTTCCCGAATGCTTCCACATCCCATTTCTTGTTCTTCGTCTTATTGCGGTATTCGCCATGCAGTGCAACGTTAAACAAGGTACGTTCGCCCGCATCATAAAACCCGTGAAGGCTTTGAAACATTGTGCCAACTTTTAGAAATTGCTGTGGATTCTTGGCATCCGGAAAAGAATAAAGGGAAATATCATTCGTCAGGTTATGCCAGGTATCACTCAGTCTAATGGTATCCGGCGTGGCAATGAAATCGAAATTATTAATATAATATGTTGTATCCGGATTATAATCCAAATACCGGTAGTGATAGGTTTGGTAACTGATCGTATGTTCTACCCTGACCCGGGGATAAAACAATGGGATCACCGTTGAATCCGTTACAATGGAATCTTTCTGGCCGATCAGGTCGTATTGCTGCCTCAGCATATAAGTTGCCGAAGTGTAAAAAGTTCCTGTTGTAATCTCCACGCCAAAGGGATTTAAGGCATTTGTGAAACTTTCAGCAGCACCAATCCGGGTCGGAATGGTAAACCTGTCTTTGTACACGTTTGAATCGAGGTCACTGATATATTTAATCCCACCGTTCTCGGCAGACTCCAGCTTGCTGCCAAGCAAAACCAAAAAGGCCTGGTATCGTTTACTGTTTGACTGGTACCAGGAACTCAAGCGGTAATTATTGTGATTGGTATTCTGGTTACTGAAAGCACCGGGCGAACTGATAAGCCGGTATTGAAACATCGCATTCCAGTTTTTAGTTATGTTTTGCGTGTGGATCACGTTGATCATCTGCTCGGCCTTGCTGCCGATCAGGTAGCCTAGTTCCGAATAAGGTTTAGTTGTATGATAGAACTTTGTTTCATCAACAGTAAAAATGTACGGATCATAAGCATGCCATCCGGCGTCCCAGCCGGGTTTCATGAAAGGATGAAAGATAAGATCATGCGCTGCATTTCCTAAATTTCCTAAATCGACATAAGTAGGGGGAACCGGATAACGCGGATAAAAATCATAAACGGAGGAATCGATCTTTTGAAGGCGGCTGGAATCAAGGTAGCGGAAGTTAATCGAAATTGTATCATCTACCCGGTGTTGAAGTGTGCTATCCTTTCCCTTACCTCCGCCACCCATGTTTTGAAAGCGGGATAATGGATTCTGTGCTTGGACAGCAAAGCAGCTTAAGATAAAAATCCCTCCGGCCAGGAATCCCCTGATCCCATTGCGTCCCCTCATTCCTGAATTTGCCGGTAAATTAAACATTAGTGCCTGCTGTGCCGATTGATAAAACGTTAATATTTACATGGATCCGATCAAGTCTTTGAATATAGCAGTGAGCCTGGGCTCTGCCTCCCGGGCGGCCAGCAGAACTTCCTCATGAGTGATCACATTATCTTCCTCGCGGATACCCATGTCGGTAATTATGCTCATAGCAAAAACATCCATACCCATGTGCACAGCTGCAATGGTTTCCTGTACAGTACTCATGCCAACGGCATCAGCCCCAGCCATATGAAGTAATCTGTACTCCGCACGCGTTTCGAAACTCGGCCCGGTAACGCCGGCATAAACGCCTTCCCTAACCGGGATCCTGTTTCTTAAAGCAGCGGCTCTTGCCTTTTCAATCAGATTCTTATTGTATGGTTCACTCATATCCGGGAACCGGGGACCGAGTAGTTCGGCATTTGGTCCGATCAGCGGATTGAATGTGAACAGGCTGATGTGATCCGTAATCATCATCAGGTCGCCTACCTTGAAATCTTTGTTCATGCCTCCGGCTGCGTTGGAAAGTAATAGGGTCTTGACGCCCATCAACCTCATGAGGCGAACCGGGAAAACGACCTGTTCCGCATCATATCCTTCATAAAAATGAAATCGGCCTGCCATAGCCATCACGCGTTTGCCGCTCATCATCCCGAAAATAAGTTCACCGGAATGACCTTTCACGGTAGACACAGGAAATTCAGGGATCCTGCTGTATTCCACCTGGAATTCTATTTCGATTTCCCTGGAAAGATTTCCGATGCCGCTGCCCAGAACGATACCGATTTCAGGCTGATGCGGATAGGAATTTTTAAGCCATAATGCTGTTTGCTGAAGTTTCCTGATATTGTTTTCCGTCATACAAAAGCTTTGATGAAGGACGACTCCTTCAGAATCGGGCAAAGATAAGATGCCGACGGAGATCTGAAATGATTAGCGGATCCGGGTATGGCGTAACTCAAGAAGGTTGAGTCCGTTTGCTTCAAAGCCGCTCACTGAAGGGCTTACGAGATGTATCACTTCATCGTACCAGAGGGGAACAATGGGCGCGTCCCGGATCACCAACTGATCCATTTTACGATAAAGAGAATAACGCAGGCTGTCATTGTTTTCGATCAGTGACTGACGGTAGAGCTGATCGAAAGCGGGATTGTGATAACGCGTATAGTTAGGGGGTGCCGGGTTTTCGGAATAGAAAACGCTCAGGTAATTTTCCGCATCCGGATAGTCCCCGATCCAGCTTGCACGGAAAAACGGAGCCTGCGATTTAGCCGTTTCTTCCAGCAATAAGCTCTTCTGCACAATGTCGACCTGCACCCGGATCCCGACCTCCTGCAATTCACGCACAATAAACCCTGCAAGATCAGCATAGGTGTCAATTGTTTTCAGCGTGATCTGTGGCAATCCCCCGCCATCCGGAAACCCGGCTTCTTTTAGAAGTTGGCGGGCTTTCGCCGGATCATAATGATATCCAATGACGATTGCTGAATCATAGCAGGGTAATCCTGGCGGAATAAATCCGCTCTCTGCAGGCGTTCCGATGGAGTTCCGCAAATACATCATCATTTTTCTTCTGTCAAATCCATAGTTGATTGCCTGCCTTATTTTGAGCAGCCGCAGCGGAGAATTTTTTACTATGGCTAAACTGCTATCCACGACAATTCCCAGATATTCCGTATTCAGATATGGACTTTTGGAAAGTTGCAGACGCCCCCTCCAATCTTTTTTTAGCTCTCCTTTTTTATTCAGGACCTCGTCTTTGAAGGAAGGATCTATATCGTTCATAAAATCCAGTCTTCCCTGCTGCAACAATAAAAACTCTGTTGCCCGGTTATCAAAAAAACTGATCTTGATGGCATCCAGGTAAGGAAGCGGCTCGCCTGAAGCATCCTTCTCAAAATAATGTTCATTTTTTATCAGGATAAGGTCCTGCCCTTCTTCCCAGCTCTTAAAGCGGAACGGACCCGTGCCGCAGGGATGGCTGCGAAAATCTTTCCCGTATTTCTCAACCACTTCATGAGGCACAACCGAGCAGTATTGCATGCTGAGTAATCCGAGCATGGGATGAAATGGCGTTAGCAATTTCATTTCAAAAGTGGAATCATCCGGAGCGCGGAATGCGCTGACTCCTTCAACCCTTTCGTTAAAGATCCAGGAACCGCTGCTTGCAGTTTTCTTATCCAGGATACGGGAAAGACTATAAATCACATCGGCAGCAACCATCTTCCGGCCTTTGCCGGCCGGAAATGCATCATTGTCGTGAAAGAATACATCTGTCCGCAAATGAAAGCGATAGGTGAGATTATCCGATGAAATTTCCCAGGAAACTGCCAGAGAAGGAATAATATTCAGGCTTGAATCCGTTTGAACCAGGGTATTGTACAGTTGATGAACCGGCCAGATGATGGACTGATTTTTTGCGAATGCCGGATCCAAGGTGGCTATGCCCGTTGGCTCATTATATCGAAATGTTTTTTTATTACCGGCAGAACGAACATGGCAGGAGGTAAAGATGAAGACGGTTGCTAAAAATAAAAAACAGATCCGCGATTTCTTCAACAAATATTTTAAATCCAATCGGTGTTGACACATAAATAGTTTGCTAAAATACCAATAAGGATGGGTATGCGGCCACAGCCTGGAGGGTAGTTATTCGTTCCCGGATTCTAAACTCTTTAACAGGGTCTTAATAGGTATATAACAGGTATATAACAGGGATCAACTCCGGTAAATTGAAGGTTATACTCCTGTTTCTAACTCATAATAATCCTTTAATTACAGGGTTAAATATCAACAAATTTTATACCTTTCTGCCAGCAATCCTTTGTCTGATACTATAAGCCCGAATTATGGGAAAATTATTAAATGGCATCAACGGTCCTTTTTCAGGAAAGGTCGGAACGGTGGTCGGTACCACCTGGAGAGGGATACCGGTAATTCGCAGTAAGCCTACTCAGAGAAAAGGAGGCTTTTCAGCACTGGAACTTCAGCAACAGGCGAAATTCTCACTCATGAATAAATTCCTGCGGCCGCTGAACACTTTGCTCAACCAGACCTTCGAAACAGTTGCTGTTCAGATGACAGGGTTCAACAAAGCATTCTCTTATAACGTGAAGAATGCGATAACGGGCTTGCATCCGCAACTTGCGGTCGACTATCCCATGGTTCTCCTGGGCCGGGGAGATCTGCCCAATGCTGCCTTGCCGTCAGCTGCATCTTCCCTGGAAGGGAGGCTGGATTTCAAATGGACCGACAATAGCGGAAAAGGAAAAGCCATCGCTACGGACAAAGCATTCGTGGCCGCCTACAATGAAGAACTGAACAAATGGAAATATAGTCTCGACGCGGCAGCGAGAAACGCCGGCTCATGCGCACTAGATACAACTGAATTCAAAGGCAAAGCTGTGCACACCTATATTGGTTTTATATCCGCGGACGGAAAGGATGTAACCGACAGCCTTTATACAGGTTTGGTCAACTTATGAGGACATGTAAATCTAAGATATGCTGCCTTTGTATTTGCCTTAATCCGGCTTGGGCACTCCTGAAATTTCAACCTTGAATATTAGGCTGATAAAAAATCAATATATTTTATCTCTTCAATAAAATGGTTCGAAATTTGTTGAATCCGGTTCCCTCTAACGCCAAAATAAATCTATTTGATGAAACGAATTTCGATTTTGTGCATTCTCTCTTTTCTTTTTCTTGGAAGATCACGGGCACAGAAAACGGAAATGCCGCCGGTATTTACGCATGCAGATACGTTGCGGGGTTCACTTAATCCTGAACGTGCCTACAATGTTCTCCGATACGATATCTCCATAAGGCCCGATTACAATTCCCGGTCGATTGATGGAAAGAATAGCATTACTTATTTGGATTCGGGACTTACATACATGCAGATTGATCTGCAACCACCCTTGGAAATAGATAGTATCATTCAAAATGAGAAAAAGCTTCCCTTCCGGCGCGAAGGAAATGTGTTTCATGTTTACGTCGGAGATTCCCTTAACAGGAATTGTCTTTTTTGTCTTAAGATGCTTACTATTTTTTATCATGGCAACCCGCATATTGCAGCTAAGCCACCCTGGGATGGTGGATGGGTATTCACGAAGGACGCCCGGGGAAGGCCCTGGATGAGTGTCGCCTGCGAGGGCACGGGTGCCAGCATATGGTATCCATGCAAGGATTATCTTGGAGATGAGCCGGACAGCGGCGCCAGTTTATCTGTAACCGTTGCTGATAGCCTGGTCGCCGTTGGTAACGGGCGTTTAAAATCGAAGATTCGGAATGCTGATGGAACCACAACCTGGACATGGGTTGTGCAAAGCCCAATAAATAATTACGACATCATCCCTTATATCGGCAAATATGTAAGCTGGCATTCGGATTTTATGGGGGAAAAGGGAAAACTGGATTGTGATTTCTGGGTATTGGATGGTGATCAGGAAAAAGCAAAAAAACATTTTACCGGAGTCGACTCTATGTTGCGGTGTTTTGAATACTGGTTCGGGCCCTATCCTTTTTATATTGACGGATACAAACTGGTAGAAGCGCCCTATCTGGGCATGGAACACCAGAGTGATATCGCCTATGGGAACCATTTTCTGGAGGGCTACGACGGAAAGGATTTGTCGGGGACAGGCTGGGGATTGAAATGGGATTTTATTATCGTTCATGAGAGCGGTCATGAATGGTTCGGCAATAACATCAGCAGCAAAGACCTGGCTGATGAGTGGATCCATGAATCGTTTACGAATTACAGCGAAACACTTTACACGGGATATTATTTCGGGAAAGAAGCCGGTAACGAATACAATGCCGGTCTCAGGAAAAATATCGAAAATAAATTTCCGATCATTCAATATTATGGCGTGAATTATGAACCGGTAGGAACAGATGAATATTACAAAGGCAGCAATATGATCCATACTATCCGTCAGGTAATCAACAACGATGAACTATTCAGGAAGATCCTGAGGGGCCTTAACCAGGAATTTTATCATTCAACAGTAACAGCGGGAGACATCGAACAATATATCAACCGGACTTCCGGCAGGAATTTTAACCCGGTATTTAATCAGTACCTGAGAAGCATTCAGATTCCCGTGCTTGAATACAAACAATCCGGCAATGAGCTGGAGTACAGATGGGATAATTGCAATGCGGATTTCAACATGCCTGTGAAAATATCCATGAAAGGATCCAACTGGCTCAAACCCACAACCCGCTGGCAGAAAATGAAGCTGAGTACCAAAGGAAAAATAAAGCTTACGGCCGACAAGAATTTTTACATCAGCGTCAAAAATCTGGATGAACCTGAACCCGCCCCTTGATTTGATCCAAATCCTTCATCTTTGCAGCGCAACAGCATTTGCATATGAGTACAATCCGGCGGCAAAGCATTCTTTCATCCGCCATTATTTATTTGGGCTTTGCGTTAGGTTTTCTAAATATTTACTTATTTACCCGCGAAGGCGGATTCACCCCGGCGGAATACGGATTGTACGGCACATTCATAGCGATAGCGAATGTGGTCAACTCTTTCGCAAATCTGGGCATGCAGGCCTATATTTATAAATTCTATCCCTACTATCACGATAACCTGGAAATTCGGGACAATGATATGATGTCCTGGGCATTTGTCACCTCCCTCACCGGGTTTTTGATGGTAATGATTGCAGGATATATTTTTGAGAATTTTGTGATCCGGAAATTCGGCGCACATTCAGCAGAACTTATTACATATTATTCCTGGATATTTCCTTTTGGCTTCGGCCTGACCATGTATTCTTTACTGGAAGCCTATGCCTGGCAACTGAAGAAATCGGTACTCACCACATTTCTACGCGAATTGTTATGGAGGCTGTCCATAACCGTACTCATCCTGCTGGTGTTTACCCGGGTCATCCATGATTTTGATCTTTTCTTCAAACTCTTTTCGCTATCCTATATTTTCCTGGCACTGATCCTGCTTTTTTTGCTGTTACGCTCAAAACAAATCCATCTTACGCTTCGGATCAGCCGCGTTACAAGGAAATTCTACAAAAAGATTGTTGTGCTCAGTTCATTTATCTGGAGCGGCAGCCTGGTATACAATATTGCCAATGTGTTCGATCAGATTGTAATTGCCGCGGTGATGCCTAACGGATTGGCCTGGGCAGGTATCTTTACGCTCGCCCAGGGTGTTGCCAGTTTGATTCAGGCCCCTCAACGGGGGATCATCGCCGCTTCCATAGGACCTTTATCCAGGGCCTGGAAAGAAAAAGACTTTGACAAAATCAAACGCATTTACCAGCGTTCTTCCATCAACCAGCTTGTTTTTGCATGCGGAATTTTTGTATTGATCTGGCTGAATTTTACAGATGGTGTAAAAACCTTTCATTTGCAGCCGAACTACCTGCGGGCTCAGCATGTTTTTTTGTTTCTCGGACTCATGCGTATACTTGATATGGGTACGGGCGTAAATTCCCAGATCATCGGCACTTCCACTTTCTGGAGGTTTGAATTTTTTACCGGCATGATCTTACTGGGCATTTCACTTCCGCTCAATTATATCCTTACCAAACAAATGGGTGTTGTCGGTCCTGCCATCGCCACATTTATCGCACTTGCGGTATACAACACGATCCGGTATTTTTTCCTGCTTAAAAAGTTTAGAATGCAGCCATTTAATTTGCGGACCCTGCTCACACTACTGCTTGCATTTACAGGGTATTACCTTGCACATTTACTGTTTGAGGAAGTACATGGCATCGCCGGCATGGTGCTGAGAAGCGGGTTTTTTATACTAATATATCTGTGTGGGGCTGTCGTCCTCAAATTATCTCCGGATATAATGCCGGTCTGGAATACTTTAAGAAACAAATTTCCGATTCCCTATCTTCGCAGCCGCAAATAAGTTCTTACAGGATGATCACGAGAAGAAATATAAGGGTTAAAATCATGCAAACCCTATACTCTCTGGAGGCCCAGGAAAATACAAAGGAGGTAGAGGCACAGAAGATCCTGCAAAAACATTTCGAATATTCCAGACAGCTACTTGTTTACCTTTTATTCTTTCTCACCGAGATCGCCCGCTACGCGGAAAAAGATTCCGTGCTGAGATCATCGAAACATCTGCCATCCGAACTGGATAAGAACGTAAATACCAAACTGGCAGGCAACCTTTTACTCTGGGGCATCCTCGAACAGGACTCATTCAAGAAGGCCCTCAAACAGGAGAAGCCTGAACTGATCGATCACGGTGAACTTGTGCGCAAGCTATATCTGGAACTGCGCGATACCGATGAATATAAAAAATATATAGGCGAAGAAAAGCGGGAGAAAAAACAAGAGAAAGAAATCCTGGAATATATTTTCAATGATTTTCTTCTACCCAATGAAGCTTTTGAAAGTCATCTGGAAGAATATTTCAGCAACTGGAATGATGATGCCGGGATGATGCAGAAACTCGTTTCCGGATTTCTAAATAAGATAACCGCATTTAATTTTCAGGAGATCATCAGTGAAGAAAAAGCGGGATTTGCACACGATCTCCTCGCCTCGGTAATGGAGAAAAAAGGAGTCAGCATGGACCTCATCCGTCCCAAGTTGAAAAACTGGGATGCAGACCGCATCGCTACGCTGGATATGATCCTGATGGAGATGGGTGTATGTGAATTCCTGTATTTTGAAACCATTCCACCCAAAGTGACCATTAATGAATATATTGACCTCGCCAAGGATTACAGTACACCCCAAAGCGGTCAGTTTGTAAACGGTATCCTGGATAATATTCACAAAGAACTGGTGCTGGAAGACAAGATGCACAAAGTGAATTTCAAAGCCTCCTGAGCAATGACAGCTTTTTTATATAGGTTTGCAAAAAAACGGAAAATGCGCCCGGCTTTGCAGATTATTTTACTGGCCTTTTTATTCTTCTCCTGCACGGAGACCGACCAGCAAAAGAATCGGGGAAGCATGAAGATCCCGAAAGACAGTGCCTTATTTACGACCGTAAAATGGCTCGACTCTACCAACCGGAGTTTCGGAACCATTCCCGAGGGCCGCAAACTGGACGTGGCCTTTCGTTTTGTCAATTCAGGCATGAGGCCTCTTATCATCCAGCGGGTTCAGGCCAGTTGCGGATGTACGGTAGCGGAGCAACCCGATGAACCGGTTCTTCCGGGAAATGAAGGAGTAATAAAAGCATCATTCAACAGTGAGGGCAGGATTGGTGTTAATAACAAGACACTTTACGTGATTGCCAATACCAGGGGCAGTCAGACCAATGAACTACATTTCAGTGTTGTTGTAGAGAAGAAAAAATGGTAAGCATCTCAAGAGTCTAATTAAAAACTATATCATGATTCATTCAGTTATTTTGTTACAGACAGGTGTCGGAGGAACAGGCACCCTCAATTTCCTCCTCTTAGGCGGCATGATCCTGGTGTTCTGGCTTTTCATGATCCGGCCCCAGGCAAAAAAAGCTAAACTGGCTAAACAATTTCAGGAAAATATGCAGAAGGGAGATAAAATAGTTACCATTGCGGGAATCCACGGAACGGTGAATAAAATTAATGAAGACGGAACGCTGATGCTGGAAACAAGTCCGGGCAGTTATATGAAAATTGAGAAAAGTTCCATTTCGATCGACTGGACAAACAATCTGAAAAAAGCGGCTGGCGCTTTGGAAAAAAAATAATTCGTTATTCCACCGGAACGCTTCTGAAAACTCGGGAGCGTTTCTTTTTTTAAACTCCAGGCGGGATATGCTGAAAATCGGATTAACCGGTGGCATTGGCTCGGGTAAAACAACCGTGGCGAACATTTTTGAAGTGTTGGGGATCCCTGTGTATTATGCCGACGAGGAAGCGAAAAAACTGATGAATGAAAATAAGGCGCTGCGGCGGGCGATCATCAGGCTGTTCGGAGATACGGCTTACAAAGAAGGGGAACTTGACCGGAGCTTTCTGGGAGAACTCGTTTTTTCTGATCCTGAAAAACTTTCCCAGCTAAACAAGATCGTTCATCCGGCGACCCTGGAAGACGCGGCGCAGTGGATGGTCCGGCAGCAAGCGCCCTACGCCATAAAAGAGGCCGCCCTGATATTTGAAGCAAACCTTCAATCTTATTTTGACTACGTGATCGGAGTCACTGCTCCGGAATCCCTCCGCATCAGCAGGGTGATCCAGAGGGACCATACCAGTATGGAAAAAGTACTGAAACGCATCCGGCAACAAATGAATGAAGAAGAAAAGATCGCCCTTTGTGATTTTGTTATAAAGAATGATGAGAAAGAGGGGCTTTTGCCGCAGGTTCTTAAAGTTCATGAGACCCTGCTGGGAAAAGGGTTGACGGTTGACAGTTGACGGACTTCGGGCGCGAATTCGCACCTGATATCGGTCAACTGTCAACCGTCAACCGACAACTTTATTTCAGGTTCTTCAAAGCCTCCGAAATCCTTCCCCAGGCCTTTTCAATATTCGGCATGCTGTTGGCAAAAGAAAACCGAACGCAAAGGGGTTCGCCGAATGCGTCTCCCATAACGGAAGATACATGAGCAGTATTTAGAAGGTACATGCAGAAATCATTCGAGTTCCTGATGATATTGGTTCCATCCGATTTACCAAAATAAGAAGAGATATCAGGAAAAATATAGAATGCCCCTTCAGGCTTAAAGCAGGTTATGCCCGGGATCTGACCAACCAATTGCAGCGTTTTTTCCCTTCTCCTTGCAAATTCCTCCACCATGGCGCGGGAAGGTTTGAGATCCGTAGTAAGCGCCGTCACTGCAGCTTTTTGGGTTATTGAATTGGCGCCGCTGGTGAATTGTCCTTGTAATTTTTCACATGCTTTGGCCACATCTACGGAAGCCGCCAGATAGCCAAGTCTCCAGCCGGTCATTGCAAAGCCCTTGCTCAAGCCGTTAATCAGGACTACACGATTTTTCAGATCGTCAAACTGTGCGATGCTCTCGTGCTTTCCGACGAAATTGATGTATTCATAAATTTCATCCGAAATAATAAAAACTCCCGGATGCTTTCTAAACACTTCCGCCAGCGAAGCAAGTTCTTTTTTACTGTATACCGCACCTGAGGGATTGCAGGGAGAAGAAAACAAAAATGCTTTTGTTTTGGGTGTGATAGCGGCCTCAAGCTGGGCCTCATTGATTTTGAATCCCGATTCAAGCGTGGTATGCACTTCCACCACTTTCCCGCGGGCAATCTTCACGAGCTCGGAGTAGGTAACCCAGTATGGCGTGGGGATGATCACTTCTTCACCGTCGTCTACCAGCGCCAGCACGGCATTGGCGAGGGTTTGTTTTGCTCCGGTGGACGCCACAATTTGTTCCGGCTTATAGTCGAGGTTATTATCTCTTTTTAATTTTGTACAGATTGCTTCCCGGAGATCCAGGTATCCCGCAACCGGAGTATAATGACTCCAGTTCTCATCAATTGCCTTTTTGGCCGCTTGTTTAATATGGTCCGGCGTATCAAAATCCGGTTCACCCAAACTCAAATCAATAATATCAATACCCTGCGTCCTGAGTTCACGGCCAAGTTTGGCCATTTTCAGGGTTTCCGGCTCACTGAACCGCGAAAGTATAGAAGATAATTGCATAATATTTAGTTGCGGCCGCAAAGGTATTGGTTTTGGGGATAATGCGCGTCAGAGAGGGTTGACGGTTGACGGTTGACAGTTGACGGACTTTAGTTTTGAATCCGCACCTGATATCGGTCAACCGTCAACCGTCAACCGTCAACTTAATTATGTTGAATACTCTTCAACATCAAACTATCCTTTCCCGTAGAATCAGGAAATCCCTGGAGAAAAACCGTATAGATTTTGGTGCTGTCTATCTGAAGTGAATCGAGGGGAACAGAATTGGCATAAAGGGTGTCCCGGAAAGCGCGGACGCCATAGCTTCCGATTCGGAGGATCTGATAATAATAATCTGTTGGATTTAATTTGTTTCCGGCATAGGGCATAAAGCCAGTTCCAACAGTATCCTTGTCGTTAGTCAACAGCAGGTTTAGAAAAGTGCCGGGCGAAAAATTAATGAAACGAACATAGGTAAAAGTGTCCGTTCTGGTTTGAAGGTTATCCTGAAGGATGAATAATTTCAGAGAATCATTCTTCAGGGTATCGTATACAAATAAGGAATAATAAAGCCCTTGTTGAAATGCTGTATTTCCCTTGAGTACGGTCTCCATGCCCTCCGTTACAGCAAGCTGGCTCACACCCGCAGTTGCCTGGATATAAGGTTTACCAGGCGTTCCGGTAGTTTGATTGTAACTCAGGATAGTCCCCCCAAGTACAGAACTGCCATCTGAAATAACGTCGATAGGCGAGCTACCCGGAGACGTATTCGTAATGGTCACAAAGGCCTTATTCTCATGCAACTTCGAGGATTTATTACAGGCTGTGAAGAGGAAAAAAAGGAAAAAGACGCGGAACCCGAAACGCTTCAGGCAGAATGCTGAATGCTCGCTTTTGCCATCAAACGCCAGCCAGGTCTGCGGAAGACGAAACAGGGAACGAATCATATGGAATACCTGGATGATCATGATATCTTTGCAGAAGATTTTAAGCGGGTCTATTTCTTTTCAAAGCGTGAAAGTAATAAAACGGGCGTTCACGCCGGAGGTCTTAACATTTTAATTATCCGTTGTAAAACCTATCTTTGCCGCTCTTAAAAAATTGAAAACCGATGAGAGCCCTGGTTAGCATGTTTGCCGGCTTACTGATTATCATTTCCCTTTACCAACTGTCTTTTACCTGGTTTGTGAATAAGCACGAGGCGGCAATGACTGAAAAAGCCCAGCGCTTTGTGAGAAATAATTATCCTGCCCCGGCCACAAAATATACCGGAAATAAAGACTTACAAGTCCTCTATAAAGACTCGCTTGACCAGATGGTACGCACCCGTACCCAAAAATTACTGGATAGTACAAAAGATACAAAGATCACCTGGTGGGGAACAACGTATCAGAAATCCAAGGAGAATGAACTCCTGCTCGGCCTTGACCTGCAGGGAGGGATCAATGTTACCCTGGATATAGCCCTGGAGGGGCTGGTGAAGAACCTCGCAAACAATCCCCGGGACCCTGGCTTGCTGAAAACCATTCAGCTGGCGGATCAAAAAAAATTGACCAATGGCGGTGCGAATTTTATAGACCTTTTTTCAGAGGCTTTCAAAGAAATAAATCCCACGGGAAAACTTGCTCCACTTTTTGCCAATACCAATCGCAACAAGCTCAAGTATGAATCATCTGACGCCGAAGTTGTCCGCTACCTGCACGAGCAGGCATCGGACGGGATGAAGCAAACCTTTCAGGTGCTTAGAAACCGGATCGATAAATTCGGGGTTGCCCAGCCAAGTATCAACCTGGATGAGAATAAAGGAATTATCACCGTTGAACTCGCAGGAGCCACCGATCCGGACCGGATCAGAAAATATCTGCAGTCAACCGCTAACCTCCAGTTCTGGGCCGTCTACAATATTGGCGAGCTCTCCACCTCGTTTGAGAATGCGGATAAAGTGCTTCAAAAATATCTAAACGGTGTTCGGGATTCTGCCAGTCTTTCAAAAAAAGATTCAGCATCAGACAGCACCGGAATGAGCGCCAGGAATCAAAATCCCTTGCGGGTCATCCGGTTTCAACAGCCTTACCAGGACGCAAAGAGCCAGACCCGTTATCCGCCTGCGATCGGCGTTCCACTGCTGAAGGACACGCCTCTGATCGATAGTTATCTGGATAATCCAATTGTTCGCAACCAGTTCCCTTCCAACCTGAAATTCCTTTGGGGGAAGCAGCAAACGGATGACAATGGAAAAGCGCTTCCTTATCTGGAACTATATGCAATCAAAACCATCCCTGGTAGCGATAAGGCTCCTCTTGAAGGAGAAGTAATATCTGACGCCCGCCAGGATTATGACCCGGTAACAGGAGGTGTGGTCGTTGAGATGAGCATGTTTAAACATGGTGCCGATGTATGGGCTAAAATGACCGGGGATAATGTTAACCTGCCCATCGCAATTGTGCTCGATGATGTTGTTTATTCGGCACCTTTTGTAAACGGACAGATTACCGGCGGAAATTCCCAGATCAGTATGGGAAATAAAAGCTCCGGCCAAACGGTGGAAGAAGCGCATGACCTCGCGAATATCCTCAAATCAGGCAAGCTGAATGCGCCGGCAAGAATCGTGCAGGAACAGGTGGTTGGCCCTACACTCGGAAAGGAAGCTGTTAACGGGGGTGCACTGGCTTTCACCATTTCCTTCCTTGTGATATTTTCCCTGATGCTGGTTTATTATAATTCCGCAGGATGGGTTGCCAATATTGCGTTGATCCTAAACCTGCTTTTTACCATTGGTATTCTGAGCGCCCTTCATGCTACTTTAACGGCACCGGGTATAGCTGGTTTGGTATTGACCATCGGTATGGCCGTAGATACGAATGTTATTATTTTCGAGCGTATCAAAGAAGAACTGACGCGAGGGAAGAGTTATCCTGTTGCCGTGCATGATGGATACCGGCGATCGCTGGCGCCGGTACTCGATGCCCACGTTACCACCTTTCTGACAGCCGCCATCCTCGCCTATTTCGGGCTTGGACCCGTGCTGGGTTTTGCGACAACCCAAATGCTGGGAATCGTTTTGTCCCTTTTCTGCGGAATCCTGGTTTCACGTCTGATCACTGATTTTTATACAAACAAAAACCGGCATTTCCAATACTTCACGGGCATATCAAAAAAAATATTCCAGCGCGCCAGCTTTAAATTCATCGAATACCGAAAAGTGGCTTATGGAATTTCTGTTGCCGTATTGATCCTGGGGATTTCAGCTTATTTCCACGGGTTCAAGAAAGGCGTTGAGTTCCTTGGTGGAAGAAGCTATATAGTAAAATTCAATAAGCCTATCAGTGACGTAGCCATCAGGGATTCGCTGAATGCACAGTTTGGGAAATATCCGGAAATAAAAACCTATGGCTCCAACGAACAGCTGGAGATTACTACAGATTACCTGGTTGAACAGGAAGGACTTGCTGCTGATTCCATTGTAATCAATCGATTGTACGCTGGTCTGAAATCCTTCCTTCCCGCAGGAGCCACGGCCAGTGAATTCACCGCTACCAATAAATTTATCCAGCAATCCAAGAAAGTAGGCGCGTCCATTTCTGAGGATTTGAAATCCGGCGCGGTTAAAGCTACCGTGTTTGCCCTCCTCATCATTTTCGTTTATATCTTCATCCGTTTCCGCGACTGGAGATATTCCCTGGGAACTATTTTCGCGCTGCTTCATGACGTGCTGGTGATCCTGGCCGTATTCTCATTCTTTCCAAGTATCGTTCCGTTTCCGCTGGAGATTGACCAGCATTTTATTGCGGCCATCCTTACGGTGATCGGATTTTCGATGAATGACACAGTGATTGTATTCGACAGGATCAGGGAAGACAGCCGCTTATTGAGAGGCAAATCGAAAGGTGAGATCATCAACAAAGCATTAAACGAAACCCTTAGCAGAACGGTTATGACCTCGCTTACCGTATTCCTTACCATCCTGATCCTTTTCCTGGTTGGCGGCGAAGTGACAAAGGGTTTTGCCTTTGCCATGTTGATCGGGGTAATTACAGGAACCTATTCTTCAATTTTTGTGGCTGCTCCCATCCTCATGGACCTGTCACCCAAGAAGCCACTTGGAGCTGCAGATACCAGTGCAAGAGTAAATACAAAAGCGAGGACGGTGCCCGCACGGTAAGCAAATAAAAATACATCGGTTATAAATAAAAAACCCTCCGGTTAGCGGAGGGTTTTGATTTATAACTTGTTTGAACTCGTCATAATCAATGGTGCGGATGCGGGCGCGGATGATGGTGATGATGCGTCGCATGATGGTAACGATGGTGCACCGAATGGCGTTTTGGTGGCTGGCTGAAAGCGCCGGCAGAAAAAATCAAAAGACCTGCTAATAATAGAATGACTTTCATAAATAAATGGAATTTAAGCTGATTGAATGTTTACTATTTTACTTGCTCTCTCTAAAATGCTTGTTGTGTACTGTAGTTGTCTACTTTCGATGCAGCTCTTTTAGTGATGGTTTTCTTTGTTTTGCCGGGATGCTCCGGGAGCCCAAGCGTTAGCAGCAGTACTAATGCAAGGAACAATTTTCTTATAAACGAAAATTCTAATTGGATATTTTGAACTGACAAAATAAGCAATATCCCCGTCTGTAAAGAATTCGTTTTCCGCCCTGTTTTCATTGAGATTCAGGACTTTAACCGGTATTTAACCAATTTTGTAACTTTAGAGGGCATAATGTTTCTCAATTTTGCGTTCTCATTTTACCCTGAACATGCGATCCTCAATGTTAAAATGGCTGGTACTTTCAGCTACCGTTGTAATCGGTCTGATCGTGATCGTTCAGGTTTTCTGGCTCACGAAGGTCTATTCTTTTGAGAAGAAACAGTTTAACACCAATGTGGTTAAAAGTCTGCGTGGCGTTTTCGAAGACCTCGAAATGAATGATGATCCTTCTCTGACGCTGCAACAGCTGATCCATAACCCCGAAGACGATTACTTCCTGTTCAAGGCGGATACAATTCCCGAAAAAGATTCCCTAACCCATTATCTACGCAAGGAATTTGCTGACTTCGACGTGCTGACTGATGTAAAGCTGGGCGCTTTTAACAGCGTGTTGAAGAAATATGTTTATGAAGAATATATTCCGACGGCAGCATCAAGATATGATATTACTCCGGTGAGCGGGCTTCCGGTTTTTACTGGCGAATATGATCATATTCTCCTGTATTTCCCCCATCGATCCCTGTACATTCTCGGAGAAATGAACTTCTGGATAATCAGCAGCGTAGCGCTTTCACTTGCCCTGATCGGACTCGCCACCAGCCTTTTTTATTTCTACCGCCAAAAATTCCTGGCCGAAGTACAAAAAGATTTTGTGAATAACTTTACACATGAATTTAAGACACCACTTGCTGTAATAAAAATTGCGGGAGATGTGATCGGACAGGAAGATATCGTTAAAAAACCCGAACGCCTGAAACGATATGCATCCATCATACAAAATCAGACCAACCATTTACAGAACCAGGTAGAAAAACTATTGAAGTCTGCCTCGGCACAAAATAAAAAACTGCCTATTGATAAACAAACGCTTAATCCGGCCTTCCTCATTGAACAGGCCCTGAATAAACTCCAGCCGCTGATTGAACAGCGCCATGCCATCGTGGAATTGAAAGTGGATAGTTACGAAACATTTATACAGGGAGACGAGTCCCATCTTGAACTCGCCGTGGTGAATCTGCTGGAAAACGCATTGAAATACTCGAATTCTCCACATATTGTTGTGGAAGCCGGCCGTGAAGATTCAGATTATTTTATCTCGGTCAAGGACAATGGAATAGGAATTGAAAAAAAATATATAAAAAATATATTCAAGAAGTTTTATCGTGTTCCAACAGGAGATGTGCACGATGTAAAGGGATTCGGATTGGGATTGAACTTTGTAAAGCGGATCGTAGACGGCCACGATGGAAAAGTGCGGGTGCACAGCATACCCGGAATCGGAACTGAATTCCGTCTCCTGATCCCCTTTCAATGAAGGTCCTACAAGGCCCTGGTTAGCGAAAACAAATTCAAACAGATTATTTAATGAATACAAAAGCAAAAGTACTATTGGCAGAGGACGATCTTTCCCTCGGATATGTTATCAAAGACAATCTCTCCGACGCCGGTTATGAAGTCGTTTTGTGCCCGGATGGTCAAATCGCGATTGAGAAATTCAACAAAGAAGAATTTGATATCTGTCTGCTGGATGTAATGATGCCGAATAAGGACGGGTTTGCCGTAGCCAAAAGGATCCGTCAGCAAACAGATGTTGTGCCCATTTTATTTATTACCGCAAAATCCCTGGAAGAAGACCGGATCCGCGGCTTTGAATCCGGTGCGGATGACTATATCATAAAACCCTTCAGCATGCAGGAATTATTACTCCGCATGGAAGTGTTCCTGCGCCGGACAAAAAAAATGTATTCGGAGCGTTCCCAGAGTTATCAGATCGGCGATATGACTTTTTCATTTAATAACCTGAGGCTTACGGTGGACAGTACTGAACATAATCTCACTCAGAAAGAAGCCGAATTGCTTCAATTCCTCTGCGAACATCCCAACAGGATCCTGAAGCGGGAAGAAGTATTGCTGAATGTGTGGGGGAAAGACGACTATTTCCTGGGAAGAAGCATGGATGTTTTCATCACCAAACTCAGAAAATATTTTAAATCGGATCCTTCCGCCAATATCGAAACAATACACGGTATCGGATTCCGTTTAAACGCAGTTGTTCAATAACCTATGGAGACCATGTTACAGAAATCCTTTGTATTATTATTTTTTATCTTTCTTTTCCTGGCTGGAAATGCTCAAATGCCTGCAGATACGGCAAACATAACGCTGCCCCAGGCGGAAAAGATATTCCTGGACAGCAACCTTCAGCTTCTTGCTCAAAGGTATAATATTGACGCCCAGAAGGCATTGATCATTCAGGCCAGGCTTTGGCCCAATCCCAATTTATCTTTGAGCAGGGGACCCGTCATTCCAATTTATGATCCGGAATCCGAATTTCCCCATTCCAATTTTTTCCTGAACAGCGAGAACGCAGCAGGCATATCGCAGTTGATTTTGCTTGCCGGAAAAAGAAATAAACAAATTAAACTCGCCAGGGCAAATGCAGAACTTGCCGAATTTCAATTTTTTGATCTGCTGAGAACTTTGAAGTATTCTCTTCGTACTGATTTTTTCAATATTTACTACTTACAACAATCGGCTAAAGTTTACGATGTGGAGATCAGGGCCCTGGAGCAGATTGTAAATGCCTTTGCCGAACAACAGGGTAAAGGATATATATCAGAGAAAGAAGTAATCCGGATCAGAGCACAACTATACAGTTTTCGTAATGAATATAATGATCTGATTAACCAGATCAATGATTTACAAAGTGAGTTGCGCCTTGTATTACAATTGAGGCCTACGGTCTATATTAATCCTCTCGCGGATTCCATTAATCTTAAAAGCCTGGACCCGGATAAATATTCATTCAATACCCTTATTGATTCAGCTTATAATAACAGAACTGACCTGCAGATTGCAAGAACGAACACGGTCATCAATAAACTGACCTATAGTTATCAGAAGGCTTTAGCGGTGCCGGACTTAACTGCATCTTTTTCCTATGATAAGCAGGGGAGTTACACGACCAATTTTAATGCTCTGGGCCTTTCTATGGATCTGCCTTTTTTTAACCGCAACCAGGGAAATATCAAGTCGTCGAGGTCCATGGTTGACTACGCTACCGCACTTCAAAAAACCGCTGAAGCAACAGTAGCTGAAAATGTAGCGAGGTCTTTGCAGAAGGCTTATGCGCAAAATAAATTGTATCAAAGTATTGATCCTTCATTTTCTGGCGATTTCGAGCGACTGATGAATGAAGTATTGATCAATTATGAAAAGAGAAATATCAGCATTCTGGATTTTCTTGATTTTTATGATTCTTATAAAGAAAATATGTTGCAGCTTAATACTATTCAATTCAATCGGGTTAGTGCTTTTGAAGATATCAACTATTACACCGGAACGGAGTTTTTCTATCCATAAAATGGTTTACCAAAAAATATGAAACTTCTTTATAAAAAAATTTCTCCTGCGCTCCTCCTGTTTTGCTTTGGCCTGCATTCCTGCACCGACAAAGCAAAGGCGAGCGATGAAAAACAGGGATATGTTTTGCCGGATTCCCTGTTAAAGACCATCGAGATAGATACGGTGACTACCTCCAAAGTATTGAACTCCCTGAACCTTACGGGCAAAGTGGATTTCAATGAAGACCAGGTAATCAAAATTTTTCCGGTGATCAGCGGCCTGGTTACGGATATAAAAGTCATGCTGGGCGACTACGTGAAAAAAGGACAGGCCCTCGCGGATATAAAAAGCGTGGAGATGGCCGGGTACAGCAATGATTTCTCCATGGCAAAATCAAACCTGGAGATTGCAAAAAAAACACTCGATGCCACGAATGACATGTACAAGAGCGGGCTGGCTTCCCAGCGCGATCAGCTGACTGCACAGGAAAACTATAACCAGGCCTTATCTTCCCTGCAGAAAGCCGAACGTGTGCTGACGCTCAACGGTGGAAGCCTGAATGGTGATTATACAGTCAAGTCACCGATTGACGGGTTTGTCGTGGAAAAACAGGTCAACAATAACATGATGATAAGGACCGATAATGCGACCGGCCTGTTCACCATTTCGGATCTCAAAAATGTGTGGGTGATGGCCAATGTATACGAGTCGAATATTGCCAATGTAAAAATGGGAGATAGCGTTCAGGTGACTACACTTTCTTACCCCGGAAAAATCTTTCATGGAAAAGTAGACCGGATCATGAACGTGCTGGACCCGTCGAACAAGGTGATGAAGCTGCGCATTGTGCTGGCGAATCCGGGCTATCTCCTTAAGCCCGAAATGTTTGCCAGCGTGGTGGTGAGGAATACTGAAAATAAGAAAATGATCAGCATTCCGTTTCGTGATCTGATTTTTGACCACAGTCAGTATTACGTGCTGGTTTATAAAAGTCCTTCAGACATTTCCATCCGCCCCGTTCAGGTGATGAATACCGTAGGCGACTGTTCATTTATTTCCGAAGGATTAACGGAAGGAGAAAAACTGATCGGCACACAACCATTATTAATTTATCAGGAACTCAATAGTTAGTATAACCATCCGCTGATGAATAAGACGCTTCGCAAAATACTTGGGTTTTCGCTTAAGAATAAATACTTTATCTATTTCGCAACAGTTATCATGGTGATCTATGGCGTGATCACTTTCGTCGATATGCCCATTGAAGCTTTCCCGGATGTGACCAATACGGAAATCTCCATCATCACGCAATGGCCCGGAAGAAGCGCGGAAGAAGTAGAAAAATTCGTCACCATTCCGCTGGAAATAGCCCTTAATCCGGTAAACAGGAAAACCAGCCTGCGTTCCACCAGCATCTTCGGGCTCTCTTCAGTCAAACTCATCTTTGAAGACGGTGTGGAAGATAGTTATGGCCGGATGCAGGTGAATAACATGATACAGAATGTGACCCTGCCCGATAATATTTCTCCCCAGGTACAACCGCCTACCGGTCCTACCGGCGAAGTGTTCCGTTACACATTGGAAAGTTCGTTCAGAAATCCGATGGAATTAAAAACCATTCAGGATTGGACAGTTGACAGGGAACTTCGTTCTGTACCGGGAATTGCCGACATCGTCAGCTTCGGTGGATCTGTCAAGTCCTTTGAGATCCGTGTAAACCCGCAGAAGCTGGCCGGTTTGGGCATTACTCCGCTCGATGTGTATACTGCGGTTAGCAAGAGCAATATCAATATCGGCGGTGACGTGATCAAGAAAAATGGGCAGGCTTATATTGTGCGTGGTATCGGATTACTGAATGACATCAATGAAATCCGGAATGTTTTTATAGCCAACATCAACGGCATTCCAGTGCTCGCGAAAGATGTGGCCGACATAGAAATGACGGGTCTCCCCCGGCTGGGCGAAGTTGGCAGATCCGATGCCGTGGACAGTGCTGGCAAAAGGAGAGTAACAGATGCTGCGGACGCAGTAGAAGCTATTGTGCTGATGCGCAAAGGAGAAAATCCGGACAAAGTAATTAACGCGTTAAAACTCAAAATCAATAAACTAAACGACCGGGTACTACCTGCAGACGTAAAGATCGTGCCCTTCTACAACCGGGAAGACCTGATACATTATGCCACCCATACCGTTCTGCATAACCTGATAGAAGGCATATTGCTGGTGACCCTGATTGTTTCCCTGTTCATGTTTAACTGGCGGACAACGCTTATCGTATCGATCATTATACCACTCTCGCTGCTGTTTGCATTTATTTGTCTGCATTTTATGGGCATGTCGGCCAACCTGCTTTCCCTCGGCGCCATTGACTTCGGGATCATCATAGACGGTGCCGTGGTTATGGTGGAAGGCTTGTTTGTAATGCTCGATTCCCAGGCCAGGGAACTCGGTATGGAAAGATTCAACAAACTGGCTAAGATGGGTATGATCAAGAAAAAAGGCGCGGAGCTGGGAAAAGCCATATTCTTTACTAAGGTGATCATCATCACAGCGCTACTCCCCATCTTTTCATTCCAGAAAGTGGAAGGGAAAATGTTCTCGCCGTTAGCTTATACCCTGGGATTTGCATTGCTGGGTGCGCTGATATTTACGTTAACGCTGGTTCCGGTGCTGGTGAAAGCTTTATTAAGTAAAAACGTTCGTGAAAAACATAACCCGTTCACCCACCTCATGACCGGCTGGGTGATGAATGGTTTCCGCTTTGTTTTCCATAACAAACGGTTTTCGCTTGGTTTATCCGCCGTCGTGATCGTACTGGGATTGTATTCTTTTAAATTCCTGGGAAGTGAATTCCTTCCCGAACTAAACGAAGGATCACTTTGGGTGCGCGCCACATTGCCTTATAGCATTGCGCTCGATAAATCGGTTCAGATAGCTAACCAGATGCGGGGGATCATGATGAGTTTTCCGCAGGTGGTTAAAGTGGTTTCCCAAACCGGAAGGCCGGATGACGGAACGGATGTTACCGGATTTTATAACAATGAATTCGATGTGTCTCTTTATCCGCAGGAAGACTGGAAACCAAAAATTTCCAAAGATGACCTGATCGATAACATGCGGAAAGCGTTGTCTGTTATTCCCGGAGCAGAACTCAATTTCTCACAACCTATTATGGACAATGTAGAAGAAGCGGTATCTGGTGTAAAAGGTTCCATTTGTGTAAAAATCTTTGGTGATTCTCTGGACTATATGGAATCGAAATCTGATGAAGTTTATAATATTCTGAAAAACGTAAGAGGCATTACAGATCTGGGTGTCATCCGGAATATCGGTCAGCCCGAACTGGATATTGATCTGAGCCAGATCCGGATGGCGTTGTATGGCGTTTCTGCTGCAGATGCAAATGCGGTAATTGAAATGGCGATCGGCGGAAAAGCGGCAACTCAACTTTATGAAGATTTTCGAAGATTTGATATCCGCATCCGTTTCCCGGAAGAATTCAGAAGTTCGGAAACTGATATTGGCAATCTGCTGGTGCCCACTGCCGGTGGCTCCAAGGTACCTGTTCGTGAAATTGCCGACATTTCGTTAAAAACCGGTCCCTGCCTGATTTTCCGGGACGACAATGAACGGTATGCTGCAATTAAATTTTCTGTTGCAGGAAGAGATATGGGAAGTACGATCAAGGAGGCTCAGGAAAAAGTGGAAAACCAGGTGAAGATTAAAAGAGGATATAACATGCTTTGGCAGGGCGATTTTGAAAACCAGCAACGCGCTTCCAAACGTTTGCTGGAAGTAGTTCCCATTAGTCTTCTCTTGATATTCCTGCTCCTGTTCATCATGTTTGGGAACCTGAAAGACGCAGGCCTGGTATTTCTGAATGTTCCTTTTGCGGTCGTTGGCGGTATCCTGGCCTTACTGATCACCGGAACAAATTTCAGTATTTCCGCGGGCATCGGATTTATCGCCTTGTTCGGGATCTGTATTCTCGAAGGCGTTTTGCTGATAACGGCATTCAAACAAAACCTGGAGCGGCTGCGTGGAGAAAATCCATTATATACTTCGGTCAAGCGCGGAGTAAATTCCCTGATCCGGCCCGTGCTGATGACGGCATTGATGGCTACCATCGGTTTATTACCCGCGGCACTTTCAACAGGAATCGGTTCGGAAAGTTCCCGTCCCCTTGCTCGCGTAGTTATCGGCGGACTAATTTGCGCAACTATATTCTCCTTGCTGATCTTCCCCGTTGTGTTCTTCCTTTCTTATCGGAATGTAGATACGCGTCACCAGGGTGAGGTCGATGAGAAGATTGAAACGACATGAATGGTTGACAGTTGACGGTTGACGGACTTGTATGGAACATACTTTATAAATTGCCAACTACCAGCATTTCGGAATGATAAATCTTTATTACTAAGGTGCACCTAACGTCCGTCAACTGTCAACCGTCAACCAATAATCTCTTAAAAAATCAAACTGCAAAAGAGCTCCCGCATCCGCAAGTCTTCGACGCATTCGGGTTTTTGAAAGTAAAACCGCGGGCATTGAGTCCATTGTCCCAATCGATTTCCATCCCGGCCAAATAGATACCCTGGGCCGGATTCATTATGAAAGGCAGACCTTCAGATTCAAATTCTTCATCGTTTTCCTGAAACTTATCGAACCCTAAAATATAAGAGAGGCCGGAGCATCCCCCACCCTTTACGCCGATGCGCAGAAAAGCATTTTTATCAAATCCCTCCGCATTCATCAGTCGCCTGATTTCCTCCACCGCCTGGGGCGTGAAGTGCAGCGGAGATTCAATTTTCGTTTCCATACATTCCAAATTCAACTGCAAATTTAATCCAATTTATGAGGTTTTCCAATTTGGCGGAATGTTGTCTTCAACCACAACCTATTCCATGATTTTTTTCGCTTCAAAACTGAGCGCATCGGAAACAACTTCGTGAAGAGAAACCTTAGGATTTTGCATGACCAGTTCGAGGAGACTTTTACTGAGGTCCATACCGCTGGCTTCTGCGGGCAGAAAAGAAGCCATTTGATTTATGATGAGCAGGTTTTGTTCTTTCAGATTACGGATCGCGGCCCAGGCTTCGGGAGATACATAAATTTGTTGGGTTATATTATGATCAAATTCATGGCGGATAGTTTGAGAAAGGATCGACTGCATTTCGCGGGCCGTGACTCCGCCCTGGTTGGTACGGCTGACCAGGTTAGGGATCGAAATGCGATCAGCCAGCAGGATCAGCCTTTCATATGCCTGTAATTTCATGGTGGTGGTAGCCGGAGCATTATCCTTATGAACAAGCTTAATGCCCCGTTTAGCCTCTCTCCTTTGTTTCCAGAGAGCAAAAGCCAGGATTCCTGCAATACAGAATGCAAAAAAAATCGAAATGATAAGTTCATTGTTGCTAAGCGACATCTGCTTTTGTTTAAACTTAAACGAAAATACGGAAAGGTATATTCCCATCTCACTGAAATAATTGTAAGCAGCAGAATCAAAAAATCGGGGTACTTTGCCAAGACCGTTCATTCAGCCATTCATGCCAAAGAAAATACAGACCGATTCGGGAATTATCATTCTTCCTGTATACAATGAAAAAGATATGGGTGCAGTGCCGGAAAATGCGGGGGAATTCCCGTATACCAGGGGCATCTACCCCGATATGTATCGTTCGAAAATGTGGACGATGCGCCAGTACGCCGGATTCAGTACAGCTGCAGAAAGCAATAAACGATATCACTATTTGCTCGGTCAGGGAGTAACCGGATTAAGTGTAGCCTTTGACCTGCCGACCCAGATCGGTTACGACAGTGATCATCCGCTGGCCGAAGGAGAAGTTGGGAAAGTAGGTGTGGCCATCGATTCAATCGTGGATATCGAAGAACTGTTCGCCGGAATTCCATTGGAAAAGATCAGCACTTCAATGACCATCAATGCTACTGGTTTTATCCTGCTGGCGCTCTACGTGGCGCTTGCAAAAAAACAGGGGGCCGACCTCAAAAAAATTTCGGGCACCGTGCAAAATGATATCCTGAAAGAATATGCGGCGAGGGGAACATATATTTATCCTCCCCGGCCATCCATGCGCATCATCACGGATATTTTCGAATGGTGCAGCATGGAACTTCCCAAATGGAACAGTATTTCTATTTCCGGATATCATATCCGGGAAGCAGGAAGCACCGCTGTTCAGGAAATTGCATTTACGCTTTCTAACGGTAAGGCATATGTGAAAGCAGCCCTGGAGAAAGGATTGGATATAAACGTATTTGGAAAAAGGCTTTCTTTCTTCTTCAATGCGCACAATAATTTATTTGAAGAAGTGGCCAAGTTCCGGGCAGCAAGGAGAATGTGGGCCCGGATCATGAAAGATCTTGGCGCAACTGATCCGCAATCTTTAATGCTGAGGTTCCACGCGCAGACGGGGGGAAGCACCTTAACTGCCCAACAGCCTTTGAATAATATAGCCCGGGTAACCATTCAGGCCCTTTCTGCTGTACTCGGAGGTACGCAATCCTTGCACACAAACGGCTACGACGAAGCCCTGGGCCTTCCAACCGAGTCTGCTGCAGGAATAGCCTTGCGCACGCAGCAGATCATCGGATTTGAAAGCGGGATCGCAGATACCACGGATCCTCTCGGAGGAAGTTATCTTGTTGAGAGTCTGACCAGTTCCGTAGAGCAGGCTGCCTGGGACATTATCCGGAAAGTAGATGAATACGGCGGGAGCGTTGCAGCTATTGAAGAAGGATTTATTCAGAATGAAATTGCGAAAAGCGCCTACCAGCAGCAGCGTGAAGTGGAAACCGGTGAAAAGACTATTGTAGGGGTAAATGCATTTCAGTCGCCTGAAAAGGATCCGACTCCCGTATTCAGGGTAGACGATTCAATACGGAAGATCCAAACGGATAAGCTCGCGCGCATCCGCACCCAGAGGGATCATGCAAAAGTCGACCAGTTATTGCAGCTTCTAAACGACAAAGCATCTTCTGGCGAAAATATTATGCCTGTTGTTGTTGAAGCCGTTGAAGCCAGGTGCACCCTGGGAGAAATCGCAGATACGCTCCGGGAGGTATTTGGCGAATATTAATCCAGGGGCTGGGCGTCAATCAAGACAACTTTTGCAAGGATGGTCGTGCTGATGGCAGAATGAAGGGTTCCCCCGTCAGCGCCACGCAGATCAATAGTTACTGCACCGGTCGTATGAAGGGAGCCATAAGCCACCCCGTCGACCACTTCAGGCAGGGTTTCATAAGTAGTGCCGTTATCAAATGAAATATACACTTCCACTCCCCCATTTTGATTAATGACCGCATCCAGCTCCGGAACGCTGAGTGTAGTATAGAAATAAACAGTTGCATCCGGATTTTGGCCCTGGACCCAATTTGTCGTATCAATACTATAAATTGCCGAAAAGGCCTGGTTTACTGTCTGGTTTACAACCGTTTTCCTGCATGCAGAAAACGTAAGTAGAGTAAAAAGCGATAACAATGCGATTTTCATATGATTTTTTTTAATGTACATACCCTCAAATTCATGATGCAAAAATAGTTTAATCCCGTAGAAAATTACAAACTACTTTCGCGCAATGATTATTCAAATTTTTTTTCATGCATGATTTTCTGAAAGAACTTTTTAAAGGTCAGCACTATGATGAAAAAAACTTTTTCCTTATTGCCGGGCCTTGTGTGGTGGAAAACGAAGAATTGCTGGAGACGGTAGCTTCCAGGGTTTCTTCTCTCTGCAGCAGGATGGGCATTCCATATATTTTTAAAGCCTCCTACCGTAAAGCTAACCGGACAAGTTCCTCATCCTTCTCAGGGATAGGTGACGAACAGGCCCTCGCCCTGGTAAAAAAAACAGGATTAAAATATAAAATTCCAACCACTTCAGATATTCACGCACATGATGAAGCAGCTTCTGCTGCCGGTTTCGTCGATGTTTTACAAATCCCCGCATTTCTTTGCCGTCAAACCGATCTTCTTGTTGCCGCAGCGGAAACGGGAAAAGTGATCAATGTGAAGAAAGGACAATTCCTGAGCGGGCCGGCCATGAAATTCGCGGCAGAAAAAATACTGAATGCAGGAAACAGGAAAATTATTTTTACTGAGCGGGGAAACAGTTTCGGATACCAGGACCTGGTAGTCGATTACCGGAATATTCCGTGGATGCAGGATCTTGGATATCCCGTTGTGATGGATTGCACCCACTCACTGCAACAGCCAAACCAGTCATCCGGCGTCACCGGCGGAAATCCACAACTTATAGGCACGATTGCAAAAGCCGCCATTGCTGCAGGTGCAGACGGTCTTTTCATTGAAACGCATCCCAATCCCGCAATTGCAAAAAGCGATGGTGCGAATATGCTGAAGCTGGATCTTTTGGGGGACTTGCTGGGGAGGTTGTTGAAGTTGAGGAAGGCCGTGATTGGTTGACAGTTGACAGTCAACCATCAACTATTATACAACGGATTTCGCTTAGAAAACCTGATATACCTTTTTATATTCAGCCAGAATGCCAGAACAAAATAAACGATCAAGGGTGAGCCCATGGTGAGAAAAGAAACATAAATAAACCAGGTGCGGATCCTGGATGCAGCAATTCCCAAACGATCACCAATCGCAGTACAAACGCCGAAGGCTTGCCATTCAATAAATTCTTTGAACCTGCTCATCACTGCACAAAATAAAAAAAATTGATTAAAACAGCAAGAGCCTGCGTAGGCATTCACGCAATTTTTTGGTAAATTTGTATTTTAATAAGCCGTTTTAAATATTTGATGCCGAATAACTATTAAAAATATCAGTTCATGGTTTTCGATCTGGAATTAATCAAAAAGATTTACGCCGGCATGCCCTCTAAAGTCGCAGCGGCAAAAAGGATCACCGGCAAATCACTTACTCTCTCAGAAAAAATCATATACACCCACCTTTACTCGGAAAAAGTTCAAAACTATATACGCGGCAAAGATTATGTGAATTTTGCGCCTGACAGAGTGGCCATGCAGGATGCTACGGCCCAAATGGCGCTCCTGCAATTTATGACCTGCGGCCGGGACCGTGTAGCGGTGCCCTCCACAGTACATTGTGATCATCTCATACAGGCAAAGGTTGGCGCCAAAGAAGATCTATCCGCCGCACTGGATGTGAATAAGGAAGTCTATGATTTCCTGGCCTCTATTTCAAATAAATATGGCATAGGCTTCTGGAAGCCGGGAGCGGGCATTATTCACCAGGTTGTTCTGGAAAACTATGCATTCCCCGGAGGCATGATGATCGGAACGGATTCCCACACCCCAAATGCAGGCGGATTGGGCATGATTGCCATAGGAGTCGGCGGCGCAGATGCGGTTGACGTGATGGCTGGCCTTCCCTGGGAACTCAAAATGCCCAAGCTGATCGGTGTTAAGCTTACCGGCCGCCTCAGTGGCTGGACCTCTTCCAAAGACGTTATTCTCAAGGTAGCGGGCATCCTCACCGTTAAAGGAGGAACCGGCGCCATTGTTGAATATTTCGGGGAAGGAGCTGAAAGCCTGAGCGCTACCGGAAAAGGAACAATCTGCAATATGGGCGCAGAGATCGGCGCTACGTGCTCGATCTTTACTTATGATACAAAGATGTCGGATTACCTTAAAGCTACCGGCCGGGCCGAAGTAGCTGCGCTCGCTGAAGGAATCCGGGAACATCTTCGCCCGGATCCGGAAGTATATACCAACCCTGCAGCTTTTTACGATCAAGTGATCGAGATCGACCTGGACGAGCTGGAACCTCATGTTAATGGTCCGTTTACGCCTGACCTGGCGTGGCCAATTTCCAAATTCGCCGAGGCCGTAAAAACAAATCATTGGCCCGAAAAACTGGAAGTCGCCCTGATCGGTTCCTGCACAAACTCCTCTTATGAAGACATCAGCCGTTCAGCTTCCATTGCCAACCAGGCCATACAGAAAAAATTAACGGCCAGGGCCGAATTCACCATCACACCGGGCAGTGAACAGGTTCGCTACACGATTGAAAAGGATGGTTTTCTGAAAACCTTTGAGAAAATCGGCGGGGTGGTTCTGGCTAATGCCTGCGGACCCTGCATTGGCCAATGGGCACGACATATCGACGACCCTACAAGAAAAAATTCGATCATCACCTCTTTCAACAGAAATTTTGCCAGGCGCAATGACGGCCTTGCTTCAACGCATGCCTTTGTCGCTTCACCTGAAATCGTTACGGCTTTTGCCATCGCGGGAGATCTCCGGTTCAATCCCTTAAAAGATACGCTGCGTAACGATAATGGGGAAGACGTTAAACTGGACGAACCTACGGGATACGAATTGCCTCCGAAGGGCTTCTCCGTTGATGATCCGGGATATCAGGCAGCTGCAAAGGATGGCAGCAAAGTGCAGGTAATTGTTAAGCCTGATTCCCAGCGGCTGCAATTGCTTGAACCTTTTAACCCATGGGAAGGCATTGACCTGAAGGGCCTGCGGCTGCTGATCAAGGCAAAGGGGAAATGCACAACCGATCATATCTCCATGGCTGGCCCCTGGCTGAAATTCCGCGGACACCTGGATAATATTTCCAACAATATGCTCATTGGCGCAGTTAATTTCTTCAACGAGCAGACCGACATGGTCAAAAACCAGCTTACCGGTGAATATGGAGCTGTTCCCGTTACCGCGAGGGCCTACAAGGCAGCGGGTCTGGGAAGCATCGTCGTTGGCGATGAAAATTACGGAGAAGGATCTTCCAGGGAACATGCGGCTATGGAACCGAGACACCTGGGCGTAAGAGCTATCCTGGTGCGATCTTTTGCCCGCATCCACGAAACCAATCTCAAAAAACAGGGCATGCTGGCGCTCACATTCAACAATAAAGCAGATTACGATAAAGTAATGGAGGATGATGTGATCGACATCAACGGATTAGTCTATTTCACAGAAGGCGTTCCGCTTACGGTGGTCCTTAATCACGCAGACGAATCCTCTGAAGAAATTACCGTGAATCATACTTACAACGAGCAACAGATCGAGTGGTTCAGGGCCGGTGGCGCGCTAAATGTAATTCGGACAGAATTTGCCAAATAAATATGGCATCCCCTTCAGTTCATTCAGGAAAAATTCCAGTCCCGGCCGGAAGGAGAATACTGATATGGCTTACGGTTTTCATTGTAATTATCCGCCTCATATTTATTCCGGCCATGGGGCCGATGCCCCAGGATGCGTACTATGATTTTTACGCACAACATCTCGCGCTCTCTTATTATGATCACCCACCGATGATCGCGTATTTGTTGCGCATATTTACAACTGTCTTCGGTAAAAAAATATTTGTTCTGAAACTGGCCGACAGTACCCTCACCTGGTTGAGCATTCTGGCTTTTTACACACTGTCGAAGCGATTTCTGAGTTTGCACAAAGCCAGGTACGGATTGCTCCTGCTCTTGTCCACCTTCATGATCAGTATACTCTCCCTGATCTCTACGCCGGATGTTCCATTGATACTCTCCTGGACACTGGCCCTGATCTTTCTGCACAGCGCCATTTTTAAATCTGAAAATATTTATTGGGTCTGGGCCGGGATCATGACTGGTGTTTGTTTCGACAGCAAATACACGGCTGTATTCCTGATCATCGGGGTTTTAATATTCCTGCTGATTTCCAATAAATACCGGAGATTTTTATTCTCCCGTTGGTTCCTGATCTATCTATTTTGCTTCGCCCTGGCGATATTGCCAGTGCTGATCTGGAATATCCGGAATGGATTTGCTTCATTTAAGTTTCAGTCCGAAGGCCGGATGAATTCCTTAGAAGGTCTACACGTTAGTTTAAGCGATTTTGCTGGTGTAATCGGGCACCAGTCAGCCATCCTCATGCCCATCCTGCTTTTTTCTTTTTTTTATTTTCTTTACAGGCTCATTCGCAAATACAAATTTCGATTCTCCCGTATTCCGGACGATCAATTATTCCTCCTGAGCTTTTTTATCCCCCTTTTCCTGGGCTTTTTCTGCCTCTCTTTTGTTTATTGGGTGAAAATAAATTGGATGATGCCGGCATATGTTTCAGGCATCATCTGGTTGTGCAGGTACTGGAATAAGAAATGGATCCGGATACAACTTATTTTTTCAATCACTCTTCACCTCGCCATGGCAGCGGAAGTTCTTTTCTATTTTATTCCTATCCATTCCGACGATACCTGGTTTGGTTGGAAGGATCTCGCACAACAGGTCAATAACATGCGGACAGAATATCCACAGGCATTTATTTTTTCATCAGACGACTACAAAACATCCGCCATATTGAATTTCTATTTGCCTGAAACGGTTTACGCAAAAAATGTGGTCGGAGAAAGAGCACTGCAATTCGATTTTGTCGGCACTGATCTGCTCCCGCTCAGGGGCCACGACGCGATCTTTATAGATTCCAATCCCCGGTTCACCAATCTTAATAATGAATCGGATGCTATTCCTCCATTCTATTATAAATACTTCGATCAGATCTCGTCCCTCCACCCGATATTGATCAAAAAAGGAGGACGCGTTGAAAGGAAATTTTCTGTTTTTCTCTGCTCTAATTATCATCCCCCGGCACCTGCTTCACTGCAACGCTCGCCGTGACGATTTGGACATAAGACCCAATCCTTGAATAGGAATAAAGTTTTGGTATGTATAGTCGTCTCATAATGAGCCTGTTATGTAGCAGCATTGCATTTGTCATGTAGGGAGTAATAATCCTTATATGAAAAACTTTTTTGGACTGACAATTGTAACGCTATGTTTTTTATCTGGTCTCCGGGCTGCCAGCACATATAATATCACATCCAATACTAAATGGAACACTGCCTTTTCATCTTATTGCGGAAGTTGTATCATCAATATCTCTTCAGGTATAACGCTTACACTGAACAATGCCAGCACGTGCGATAATTGCACCATTACGGGCGGTATACTTATGATAACAGGTGATTCTTCTTTCCAATCAACTTCTATCAGCAATACCAGCATTACGACAACCGTACCTATTACCCTCAACAATACAAACAGCTTTAATAATGTGACTGCGGTGTTTAGAGGTTCTTCCAGTATTGCATCAAACGGAGCCCTGACCATAAGCAATTCATCTTTTACTTTTAGTAACACATCTTCTTTTACGAGCAATGCTCAATTGAATTTAGATAACAGCCATATTTACTTTAATGACAATTCCAATTTTACATCTAATTCTTCTACAGTGAACCTGAAGAACGCGAGT
>Ga0182024_10002396_pt1 | contig 46528 bp, 41 predicted proteins | sample P32metaG_FD_120480 | JGI IMG/M metagenome (GOLD analysis project Ga0182024, IMG submission 120480) | Permafrost microbial communities from Stordalen Mire, Sweden - P3-2 metaG (Illumina Assembly) | ecosystem: Environmental > Terrestrial > Soil > Wetlands > Permafrost | place: Sweden: Stordalen... | reverse complement strand
GAAGGCGCCACCACCCCGCTAGCGCCCTCGCTGCAGGTTCAGAGACTCAGCGCTCAGGCCCACCCGAGTGGAAGTGCGGCTAATGCGCGAGCGGCCAGTGGACCCCGTCGAGCGTCCGCCAAAAGCCCCGCCCGATTGCAGTGAGGAACGCTGCCCGCGTGCCGACCGGATCCAGTGGCGAGCACGGCGCCTGCGACTCCAAGCGGGCTCCTCTTGGATCTTCGATCAGCCAAACCCCACCTCGCCGCTCACGCTCCACTGTGTCTGCTAGAGAAGTGCACTTGCAAGGAACTCGGTCATCACTTGCAACCTGGGATTCGTCTTGCGCAACAGGTGAAGGCGCGACCGCGGGGCAAAGGCACGAACACGCACACCTCCCGGCGATCTTGGACACCCTCGGTGGTCTGCCCTAGCTGCTGGAAGCGAGGCCCCTGCTATTGACTGCCACACACGTATTCGGGGCTACACACGACAGGGCAACGGATGCCACGACGCCGCCAGGGAAGATGATCGACGGCTTCGACCATGCCCCGTGTCGCCAGTCTGCTCCGCTTCCGCTGAGCCCGATGACGGTGCATACCGTGGAGGACAAGCACGACACGGAGCGCGCGAGAGCGGGCTCGAGGCCCGGAATCGGAGATGGCTCCGACCACTTTGTCCCGTCGAAGGTGGAGTAAGCGGCGGTGGATATTGCCATGCAGAACGTGCGAGTCGGGCACGAGATCGCCCAGAGTCCCTGCGGAACTCCGGTCGTGGCTGACGCCCACCGCGTTCCGTCGTAGACGAGTGCCGAGCCCCCGTAGTTGATGGCGACACAGAAGGTCGCCGTCGCACATGAGACTCCGAGCAGGTGATTGAGCGGCGAGCCCCCGACCAGCACGTGCATGGACGACCATCTGCTCCGGCTGAAGGTGGCGACAGTGCTTCCACCACTGGGTGTTCCTGAAGCTCCGACAGCTGCGCAGAAGTTGGCCGTGGGACACGAGATGTCGTAGGACGCCGGGGGCCCAATTGCCTGCCCCGGAGACCACCTCTTCCCATTGAAGGTCGACGCCCGCCCCCCCGAGCTGACCGCGATGCAATGCGTCGTCGACGAACACGCCACAGACGTGAGCGTTCCGCCAGCGGGGACGGGCACTGGCGGCTTCCACCTCCCGTCCTGCCGCAAGATCGCTGAACCATTGTCGTCCACCGCGACGCACCAAGCAGAGGAAACACACGACACCCCATAGAGGGACGCCGACGACGTTGGCTCGACCTGGACAGGTGTCGTCCACGAGCTCGCGGGATTCGACGTTGCTGGAGTCGAGGAAGCACCGCAGCCAGCCAGTACCAGCGCCGCTGCGACGAACGTCGCTGAAGGCAGTGCGCGCTGGAGCACTCGAGTTCCAAGAACGGGCATCTCCACCTTTCTCCGAAGGGTGTCCGGGCCAGTCGCGGGCGAGACCGTGGTGTCGCTTGAACGTTCAGGCACGAGCGTCAAGGTGAACGACTTTTGCTGCCAACCTAGGACGACCTCGGACAACCCGCGTCGACCGCCCAGCGTTGTTGGACACCCGAGAACGCAGTTCGGTCATCGCTAGATCAGTGAACCTCGGTACGCCTCCAGGCGGTTCGCCAGATCCAGTGGGCGCGACAGCGCGGGGAGGTGGCCGCCAGGCATTTCGTCGGGGTCGATCCCGAGTCGGTCACGGATAACCCTTCGCTGGAAGTCGATGGGGAACAGCCGGTCATCCTGGGAGGCGATCGCCCTGGTCGGCACCGGCGGCCAAGCGTCGAGCGGCCAGGGCTGCTCAAAGACTTTGTCCGCTTGTCGGCGAACGTGGCGGGCTGATTCGGCGGCAACTTCTTCGGGCACGTCGTGGAGGAAGACCTCCACGGGATCGAACGGCTCGGGGAAGTCGTGCCCTGTGTTCGACCACCACTCCCGGGCGGTCTCGCCTGGGCGCGGCACCATCGCGTTGACGAGGACCAAAAGCGCGACTGGTCTCCGAACGCACACCAGAGGAGCAATGAACCCGGCCAGCGACTGTGCGACGAGGATCGGCTCCGTCTGACTCCCGAGGGCCTGGAGGATCACCTCGGCATAGTCGTCGAGACCGGACGCGTCGTCATCGGAGGGGAGATCGACGGCGATCGCCTCATGACCCCGAGCCTGGAGCTCAGGCACGACAAGGTGCCAGTACCAAGAGTCGGAGCCGGCGCCATGAAGGAGGCAGTACGTCGTCACTGGTTCTCCGACGAGCTGTCGTACGAGAACTCATCGCTGGGTACACCGGAATCCTGTCCGTGTTCGACCGGGCTTGTCGGACGCGCGTTCGGGCGCGGAAGCCCGGTGGCCACGTCCCGGATCTGAGACGCATTCACTGATTCCTCGTTCCGGCCCGAGCCCATGTCGAGCTCAAGCCAGGTCCTACGAGATGCTCGGCCAACTCTCGCCACTCGTTCCATCTTCAACCCCCCCGAGTGCGAACCTGCCTCCAATCGGCAGTGCCTCAAGAGCGAGAGGCAGTGCGACGGACATCTGAGCAGCGTCAAGATCCCGGCCAACTGTCAGGTGTGGCACCCACCGACCGGTTCGATACATCGGCCACGGGTCATCAACGAGCCTCGTGATGACGTCGTAGACGCGCCGATGTTCGGCAAGCAGCTCTCGCGTGACCACGCAACCAAGAACGAGCGTTCCGCCAGGCGGGAAGACGCCGACGGACTCAATTTGAAAGTCCAGGGTCTTCCCGGGAACGTCGCCGAGTAGCTCAAGTGTCAGTTCAGCAGGCAGGTCCTCGCCACCGGCGAGAGTGAGATGCGGCCTATGCCTTCGATGCGTGAAGGAGGCGAGGGAAGGTACATGGCACTCCTCCAGCTTCTGCCAGATCGAGCGGATCGCGTCGGAGGCCGTTTCATCCGGCCACAGCACGACACCGCGCCCCATCCGCTCATCGAATCACAGCCAGTGGCTTGGTACCGTCAGGCGGAGCATGCCGGCCGCGAGCGCGTCACCAAGCCGGCGTTTTCGGCCACCCTTAGCCTTCTCACGATCTGACGGGCAGCCACACTCCAAAGTGCGGATTTGTGTCGGAGGACCGATCTCAACGATCTCCGAGTGGCGCGCCGCGCCCTGGGCGGCGTAACGGCCCCCACCCGGGCCCTCCTAAGCACGTGGACATGACCCCATCTCGCAGCGGACATGCGTGCACGCCTGGCACGACGGCTATGCGACGTTCGGTTCGAGCGACCTCGCTGCGTCCTTGAGAATGCCCTTGAGCATCCCGGGAAATACAAACCGGTGGAATGGGGCGACCAGGAGCCAGTAGAGCCGGCCGAGCAAGCCCCGAGGCCGGAATTGCGCTGTCTGGACCACCGTTGTGCCTGATGAATCCTCTTCCAGATCCCAGGTCAGCCACGCCTCGCCGGGGAGCCGCATCTCTGCATGCAGCCGAAGTCGGCGACCTGAGACCAGCTCCTCGACGCGCCAGAAGTCGAGTGCGTTGCCAACTGCGATGACTTGGCGTCGACCTCGTCGCATGCCTGGACCACCGACGAGTTGGTCGAGCACGCCGCGCAATCTCCACAGCCATTTGGCCGAGTACCAGCCCTTTGCTCCACCGATCCCCGCGAGGGCGGCGAAGACGACGTCGGCACAGGCCACCGTGTGGCCCGACCGGACGTCCGAGAGCACCGTGCCGCCGGACCAGCGGGGATCCGTCGAAGTGGGTCGGAACACGTCGAGGTCGGCGTCGGTGAACGAGGTCGGGACGTCGCCGCTCTGGGTTGCAGCCAGCGCGAGATCGATCGCCTCTCGAAGGCCGAGGGGGCTGACTTCGAACCGGGTGCAGGCAGACGCGCCGGTGACGGTGACCTCGTTCACGAGCGACTCGACGAGCTCGCGGGCTAGTGGGACGGGGACGGGGGTGACGAGGCCCACCCAGTGCGAGGAGAGCCCCGGCGTGAGCAGGGGAACCGGGATCAGCCACCGGCGTGGGAGGCCCGCCGCGGACGCATAGGTGGCCATCATCTCGGCGTAGGACACGACGTCACTTCCGCCCGCCTCGAACACGCCGCCGCATGGCTCTGGTGCCAGGATGGCCGCAACCAGCACCGCGATCGTGTCGCTGATCGCGATTGGCTGGCACTTCGTCGTTACCCACCTTGGAGTCACCATGACAGGAAGCACTTCGACGAGGTAGCGGAGCATCTCGAAGCTCGCCGATCCTGATCCGATGATCACCCCAGCTCGAAGCTCGGTGACCTCTACGCCGCTCGAGGCGAGGAGGTGGCCGACCTCGTGCCTGCTGCGCAGGTGGTCGCTCAGCAGGTCATCGTCACGACCCAGGCCGCCGAGATAGACGATCCGCCGCACGCCTGCAGCTGCGGCCGCTCGAGCGAAGCTCTCCGCGTCTCGTTGCTCGCGATTCGCCCACCCGGCACCCTGCCCGATCGAATGGATGAGGTAGACCGCGACGTCGACGCCCTGCATCGCCACCGAGAGGTCGCCGCTCGCCTCACCCTGGACGACCTCCACGGCCCCGCGCCAGCGTGCGGCGTCCAGCTTGGAGGGGGTTCTCGCGAGGCAGCGGACGGTGGCACCACGATCGAGCAGTGCGGGTGCAAGCCGACCTCCGACATACCCGGACGCTCCAGTGACGAGGATGGAAGGGCCGGTCATGGAGCTCCGACAGCGTAAGGGGCTCGCTAGCGGGCGCCGCTCTCGGGACGTCTATGGCCCTCCTGCGCCATCTCGTGGGATCGACGTGCTCGCTCTGCCACCTTGGAACGCTGGAGACTGTCCTCATCGAAGTCCGTTGGTGTGGGATGGCCGACGTGAGAGCGCTGATGCCAATGGCAATGGCTGCTGGGTGGAGCAGCCTCGAACGGTGTCGGAGGGCCGACGCGCTAGGTCTGCTACCAGCCCTTGGCGACTCGATACCTGATCGGGTGACGGTCACCGTCGTCCGATGGACAGGTGGGCCGAAGGCATCGATCAATCGGACTGGAGGATTGAGCCAACGGGGCGGTGCCAACGATCGTTGCACCTCACGACGGCGGATTTGCCACCGTGATCCAAACAGTCCGGCTGCGAGCAGTTCGAGAGTGTCCCCGGGCACCGCATGGCAGGCTGCGAGCCATGGACGATGCCTTCGCCAAGGAGTACCTCCACAACGACTTGCGCGAGGTGCGCGAGGTCATGCTCTGGAAGCTCGAGGGCCTGTCGGAGTACGACACCCGGCGTCCTCTGACCTCCACCGGCACCAACCTTCTCGGGCTGGTCAAGCACCTGTCCAACACCGAGGCCCGCTACTTCGGGGACATCTTCGGCCGGCCGTTCCCAGAGCGCTTGCCGTGGTGGGACGACGACGCTGAATTCGAGGCCGACAAGTGGGTCACGCCGGACGAGACTCGGGCCGAGATCGTTCACCGCTACCGTCGGGCCTGGGACCACGCCGACGCCACTATCGACGCCCTCAACCTCGACACCCTCGGCCACGTACCGTGGTGGCCCAGGCCGAAGGTGAAACTTTTCAACGTCATCGTCCACGTGCTCACGGAGACCAACCGCCGCGCGGGACACGCGGACATTCTCCGAGAGCAAATCGACGGGGCGGTTGGAACCAACTCGAACACCGCTGCCCGGTTCGACCAGGGCACGGCCTTCTGGGCGGCCCACCGGGACAAGATTGAGGACGCAGCCTTGGCTACCCAGCACGATGCCGGCACACCCGGGGGCGCTGCTCCGGACCTACAGGTCTGAACGCACCTCGAGTCATTGGGAACGCGCAGATCGGGAGCACCGTGCGTAGCAGAGCACCCGCACGGTGCATGCGGCGAGAGGTCCAAATCATCATGGAGTATCCGACATAGTCGGAGATCGTGCGTGTCGGAAGGCCCTCACGGAGTCGAACACATTCCGACTGGCGAAGACAGCTAGCCCTCTCCTGGAGGCATGTCGGTCTCGACGTTGATCTTTCTCATCATGGCGTCGCGGTCGTCGTCCTCCTCCGAGTCGTCGTGAAGGACGGGGACCTCGCCCTCATCGTTCGCTAGCTGCTCTTGCTTCTTCTTTCTCTTTCTGCCGAACACGATCCAGACATTAGAGGGGAGGCAGTGATGGCTCTCGAAGACGATCATGCTCTAGCTCGCGTCGGACTACGACGAAGGTCTCCAGCTTGTCGGCACGTTCCTCCTCGAACATGCAGACGCCTGCTGGCAGAACAGTGGCGGCCGCCGTCATCGATCCCCCAAGGCCTGAGCACCGGATGTGGTCACGCGCCGGCGCGCGTGAATCGTGCGCTGCGAACTCGGCGTCGCAAGGATCGCCCCGGGAGCCGGGAAGGGGAGCGCTTCGGCACCCGGGACTGCGCGCGTCAGGGCGAGTAGCGGAAGACGGCCGTCGGCGTGATCGTCGAGCTCCCGTCGGCGCCCATCAAGAGGACGTCGCAGACGCCAGGTGTGCCCTCTGGGCTGGGCGGGGAGGTGACGAGGACGGTCTCGGTCGCACCGGGGTCCGTCGGCGCGGGACCGGCCACGATCCCGCCGGCCGTGGTGGTCGCGCCGTCCTCGTTCTGGACCACGACCCGGAGCTGGCCGAGGGACCCGAAGTTGGTCCCCTGGACCTCGAACGTCGTACCGCCCGAGGTCGTGCCGGTCGGCTGCGCGCCGCTCGGCACCAGCTCCGCGCTCGTGACGCCCGTCGTCGAGGGTGCGATCACGGCCACGATGCTGCCGACGGAGTCGAAGAACTCGCCCGTCCCACATGCGTAGGTGCCACAGACGTAGATCTGGTACGAGCCGGACACCATCGCCGGACTCGCGAACGAGATCTCCGTGGCGGAGCGCACCTGGAAGTTGGGCACCATGACGGGCGGGAGCGGGGAGAGCGTGGGCTCGAACAGGACCGTCTTCGCTTCGCGGAACCCACCACCGTGCACGAGGAACGAGACGCCCCCCGCGGCCGGCAGCACGTTCGTGCTGAGCGAGGTGACGACCTGGATCGGCAGGTAGCGGAAGGCCCTCGTGTCGGAGTTGCCGCCGACCGTGGCGAGCGAGACCGCGACGGTGTTGCCCCTCGGTGACGGTCGCGGGTCGTTGCCCGAGAAGACGTCGGCCCAGGTGCCGTCCGACGAGATGCGCCCCACGTCGTAGTCCTGGGAGTCCGCGCTCGACGCCGGGCCGAAGTTGATCCATCCGAGCGTGAGGACGTTCATCCCCCTCCCGGTGAAGAGCAGCTCGTTGCCGCCGCCGGGGTCGCCGAGCTCCGGCCGGCCCGTGACGCCCGTCACCGAGCGGAGCATGAGGCGCGTCACGTAGTCGAACTCGGTGGCCCCCGGGTACGCCTCGCACCGGCAGCCGGGCGGGACCTTGATGAGGCCCAGTCGGTTGTACTGCAGTGTGCCGGCGAGCGGGGGGAGGATCCCGACGACCGCGCTCGCGCCGCCCGGCCCAACCACGCGAACCGCCGTCTGGCAGATGCCCTTGCGCGTCGACGCGGAGCCCGCGCGACACATCGAGCGCTGCCAGGGGGGCGCGACGGCGACGAGCAGGGCGTCGCTGGCCACACGGAATGACCGCGCGGGGATCCCCCCGAACGTGACGGCGCGCGCGTCGGTGAACCCGGTGCCGTAGACGTCGACCCTCGCCCCGCCGCGGCCGCTCGCGCCCGTCGGGCCGAGCCCGGCCACCTCGGGGACCGTGCCGCGCGCGCGGACGACGACGTAGTGGAAGGTCGGTCCGGTCGCCACGTCGTCCGCCGTCGTCGAGACCGCGACGAGGACGCCGCCCGAGCGCCCCATGTCCCGCTCGGGGAGCGCCCTCGACGTCGGCGTCGACGCCGCCGACGTCGTGCCCGTGATCAGCGTGTCGGACACGACGGTGAAGCTCGCGGCGGGCGAGGTGCCGAAGTCGACCTGCCGCACGTCGCTGCGACCGCCTGGGGCGAAGCCGGATCCCGTGAGCCGGAACGGCGTGCCCCCGAGGACGCCCCCGCGGGCCGGGGTGACCGACCGCACCCGCACGCCGCTCGCGCCCTGGGCGGCCTCGCACAGGCTCTGGGCGAGCCCGGGGCCCGACGTCCCTGGCGTCGCGGTGAGCTCGGGGGAGCCGAGGCCCGTCGCGAGGTCGTAGCCGGGCCTCGCGCGGTATTGGCCGCCGTCCACCCCGTAGATGTCGTTGTCGCCGACCGTGATGTCGGTGAAGCTGCTCGCGTAGTCGGCGGGCACCGAGGCCACGTCGTAGAGGAGCGGAGCTGCGAAGCCCACGCCCCTCGCCGTCGCTGTGGCGGCCCGGCACGTCGACGACGCGTTGACCTCGGCGAGCAGCGCCGCCCAGGTCGGGGCCGACCACGAGGTCCCGCCGAACGTGTACCACTGGCCGCTCCACACGACGGTGATCCCGGTGAACTCGTCGGCGAACGCCGAGACGTCCGGGACGGTCCGACACGTCGTGGCGCGTCCCGCGGCGCACGCGGCGCGGGACGACTGCGACGTCGCGGCGGCCGGTAGCCAGGGCGGCTCGTGCCAGACCGAGGAGACGCCGCCGCCAGTGCCGCCGCCGTTGTAGCCATCGTTCCAGACCGTCTCGACGGGCGGCTGCGTCACCGACACGGCCGTGGTGCCGCCCACGCCCACGACGTAGGGCTGCGACGCGGGGTCCTCGACTGACTTGAGGGGCGGCGCGGGCAGCGCGGAGTGGTAGGCGCAGGCGTCGTTGCCGGCGTCGCCCGCGGCGCTGAAGAAGGTCTGCCCTTGGGCGGCCGCCTGCTCGAAGAGCAGGTTCTCGACCGCGAGCGATCCCGGCGAGTAGCGGAGCAGGTCGGACTCGCACAAGCCCCACGAGGTGGAGGCGACGGTTGCGACGTCGTCGGCGACGATCCGGTTGTACGTGTCGATCGCCCCTGCCGAGTTGTTGGGGCCCTGGTAGACGCGGATGGTCGCGCCAGGCGCGAGCGCGGAGATGACCTCGACGTCGAGCGCCGCTTCGCCCGACCCGGCTCCGGTCCCCGGTCCGCCGTCGACGTTGACGGCCCGGATGCTGGAGGTGTGGTCCGTGCCGAAGTAGCAGGTGTCGAACGCCCGGACGTCCGATCGGGCGAACGGCTCGAGCTCGAACACCGCGACGGTCTGGCCGGCGCCGAGGTCACCGGCCGCGTAGAGCCCGTCGGCCCCGTACGCGTGCGCGACCTGGTCGTCGGTGATCCCGCCCTGCCCTGCCTGGGTCTGCCCAACCGCGCTCGCGCACGCCGTCGGTGCACCGGGCGTGCCGGGCGCTCGGGTGCGCGCGAAGTGGACCGCGGCGTGCGGCGCGGCGCCGAGCCGTTCCAGCGCGTCGCGTTCGGCGACGAGGTCGTCGAGGCCGAGCACTGCCACGACGACGCCTTCGAGGGCCGGCGGCAGCACGAGCGGCGCGGTGGTCGCCCTGCCGATCCTGCCGTTCGGGAGCGCGACCTCGGCGAGGTGCGTACGGAACGCCGACGTGAGCGTCGCCGCGGTGCCGTCAATGCGCAGCTCCAGGTGGTTCGAGGACAGTCCGCGCACGCGGAGGCCTTGACCCGTCAGGAAGCGCTCGACGCGCGCGATCGTCGCGCGCGTCGGCCCGAAGCGCGCGGCAAATGCGCCGCGCGCGAGGTAGTGCCCGAAGAGTACGGAGTGCTCGCTGCCGACGGCGGTGGCGAACGCGGCCAGCGCGTGCGGCGCCCGCGGGCGCAGGAAGATCCCGATGCTGAGCGGCGTGTGCGGCGGCGTCGCGCGGAGGACTCGCGCGCCGAAGGGGAGCCGCGGGGCGGCGAGGGCGCCCACTCCGGGCTGCGCCGCGGTCGCGGACGTCACGGTGAGGGGAAGAGGCGTGATGACGAGCACCCCCGAGAGCGTGGCGCTGGCGGTGAAAACCGCCCACACGCCACGGCGTCCGCGCATTCGACCCCCCAGGTCGGGATCGGCTCACCCTACTGCGCGTGTCGTGCGTCTGACGGGTGACGCCGAGCACCTCGACCCACAACCGACGAGACCTGGCACTGGCCGCTGGCCGAAACAGGTGTGACGCGCGTCACACCTTCGCGCGCTCCGACCTGCTCCGTCGCGCGACCGGGACGCGCGAGCGGCGTGCTGGAGACGGCCCTGCATGGTGCTCTCCACGCCTGTGGCGGCGGTAGGTTCCGCGTCCGTACGACTCTCGCGTGGTGCCGTGCGGCTCGCTCGACAGGCAGGAGGGCGACGGCCATCATCGTCGCGAGCGAGGCGCGCCGATCTCGCGCCCCCGTCGCCGTGGGTGGACCGCGACGGCTTCACGCTCGCCCTGTGGCAGGCGACCGTCGACTTCTACGCCTGTGGGCGCAGAGCCGTCGGCCCGTAGATCGCGTGCACCTGCGTCGGGAGCTCGGGATCCCGGGCTTCGGGTGAGGATCGGGTGAGGATCGGGTGAGGATCGACTGAGTCCCTCAGCGCTCGCCGCCGAGTGGGTCCTCATGACGAACGCATGCCGCGGCAGGTGCCCGAGGACAAAGGCGGCCGCGATCGGCGAGTCGCCGCTCGTGGTGCCCGTCAGGACCGACTAGCCGAGCGAGCCGCCGAGCCCGAGCGACCCGAGCAGCTGCGGTGTGATCTTGGTCGCGCCGCTCGGCGCCACCACGTTCACGGCATCGTGCGCCACGGTCGCCGTCAGGGTGCCCGTCGCGTTGCCCTTGGTCCCGTTCGGTGCCGTGATCGAGATGGACGCACCGGTCACCGTCGACCCCGACGTCGTGAGGACGAGGGTGTAGGACCCCTTCTCGGGCTTGGGGGTGGTCGTCGTGTGGGCGAGCTGCTGGATCGTCGGCTCGACGGCGGCCACCGCGGACTGCAGCGAGCCGGACACCGAGAAGCCGTTGGAGAGCGTCTTGTAGGGCGCCTTGTCGATGTAGGCCGTGATGGCGTCGATGACTTTCGCCTCGACCTTTTGGTCCGCCGCGATCTGCGCCTTCGGGGCGCGCGACTTCTTGATGAGCGACTGCAGGAGCCCCTTCGGCAGCTCGAACCAGCGTCCGCCGAGGAAGGTCTGGGCCGCGGCGGCCTGCGACGAAGAGATGTTGGTGCCCGGGATCGACGCCAGCGCGGCGATGTCGATCTTCAGGTACACATTCCCGCCGACCTCACGGACGTCGAGAAACTGCGTCGAGTGGAGGTTGAAGATGAGCTCGGTGTTCGCGGTGCCGTTCGCCGCCTGCGAAAGCGGCGCGCCCGAGGGATTCGACACATTGACGTCGAACGACGTCGACCTGAGGATGTTCTGAACCTTGGCCGTGACGCCCGCACCCTTGAAGCTCGACGTGAACTTCATCTGAACGTACGGCGAGGACCCAACGGACGCGACGAACTGCTTGAGCGCGGCCTTCTTCGCTGCCGGGCTGCTGCCGCACGCCGTCAAGGCGAGGGACGCAACGACCACGCTGCTGATGAGAACTGTCTTCCGCACGGGGGCTCCCTCGGCTCGATCGCTCGAATGTGCAGTGTCCATCCTCTCAGATGGCGCGCCGCTCGTCACAGAGGGTACTGACCCGTCGGCGCCGTGGCACGGTGCGTCAGGTCCGTGCTCGCGGCGCGCGTGGCGGTGCGCCGAGCGCCGTCCGCGGGCGCCGGGTGAGCTCAGTCCTCGGCCAGGATCTGGTAGAGCTCCTTGCGCGCTCGCTGGACGATCTCGATGCTCCGCTCCAGCTGGGCGGGCGTGCCGGCGTGCGCGACCTGCTTGGCCGCCATGAACGTCTGGCCCATGGAGCGGCGCAGCGTACGCAGCCGGTCGTCGCCCCCCTCGTCGTCCTGCTCCCACGGGGCGCGCCCCGCCCTCGCGGCATGGGACGCCGCGGCGCTGGCGCTGCCCGCCTCGGTGCGCTCGAAGGTCCGGCTGCCGTCGTTCGTCGTCGAGCGGACGAGCCCCTCGTCCTCCAGCATCTGGAGGGTCGGGTAGACCGAGCCAGGGCTCGGCCGCCAGATCCCGCCGCTTCGCTCCTCGAGGCGGCCCATCACCTCGTAGCCGTTCGCCGGACCGTCGCCGAGCGCGAGCAGGATCGCAGTGCGGACGTCACCGCGCCGCATTCGGCGGCGCCCGCCGCCCCAGCCCGCGCCTGCGGGGTCCATCGAGCGCATCCGCGTCCCTCGTCCGTGGCCCCACTCGCGGGGCTCGTGGTCGTGTCCTCGTTCCATCGTCGGTACGTCCTCTCGCGGTCCGGCGCCCCTGTGGCGTCCTAGTGTGACCGATACCGATATATCATAACCGTTCGCCGACGGCGGTCAAGCGCGGCCCGCCGAGCGCCGTCCAGGCCCGGTCCGGTCCGCGGTCAGCCCGAGAAGGCGATCCCGAGGAGCTGGGACGCGACCGCGAGGAGGTCGACCGACTCATCGTTCGCGAGGATGACCACGCGGAGGTCCTCATCGGGGAACCAGGCGTTGACGGTCACGAAGCCGGCGTTCCCGCCCGTGTGGAAGATCATCTTGGGCCCGCCGCCGAGACGCCCCAGGTACCAGCCGTAGCCGTACCCGTCGACCTCGACGACGGGTCGTGCGAGGGTGGCCTCGGCCTCGTCGACGGGCGTGTGGACGGTCAGCATCGCGCCTCGGGCGGCGTCGCTGAGGATCGCCCCCGCCGCGAGGGCGCGATCCCAGCGCGCGAGGTCGCCGACGGTGGACCAGACGTCGCCCGCGCCCATGCCCACGACGTCGAGCTCGGCGGAGTCGACCTCGACACCGTGGACCGTGCCCACCGCGCGGTCCGGCTCCCCGTCGCCGTTGCCGGCGAACGTCGCGGGCATGGCAAGGGGGCCGAACAGCTCGTCGGCGAGGAACGCGGCGTAGGCGCGCGTGGCCGCGCGCTCGACGACGTGGGCGAGGAGCACGTAGCCGGGGCTGCTGTAGGCGTACCGGGTGCCCGGTGCGGTGAGCAGCGGCGCGTCGAAGAAGTGCGCCAGCTCCTCTTCGGGCGCGATGCGCGCCGTGAGGCTGAGCTCGGGGAGCTGGGGCCAATGGACGAGGCCGGCCGTGTGCGTCAGCAGGTGGTGGAGCGTGATCTCCGCCCAGCTCGAGGGGCAGCCGTCGACCCACTTCGTGATCGGGTGGTCGAGCGCGAGCGGGCCGCGGTCCACCAGGACCAGGATGGCCGCTGCGGTGAACTGCTTGGACACGCTCGCGAGCTGGAAGCGGGTCCCCGGCGAGCACACGACGTCGGAGCCCGGCGCGATCGGCCCGACGCCCACCTCGATCAGGTCGCGGTCCCCTGCCTGGACGAGTGCGGCGCCCTGGAGGCCCTCGAGTTCGGTCATCACCTGACGCTACGTGCGCGGCTCCGTCAGGACTCGCGCGCCCAGACCGACACGTGGCTTCGGCTCTCCGCGGTGAACGGGTCCCGCTGCCAGTTGGCCCATCGTTCGCGCAGCGTCATGCCGGCGAGGCGCGCCATGAGGTCGAGCTCGCTCGGCCACACGAAGCGGAACGGCGCGGAGAACGTCTCGAGCGTGTCGTGCTCCAGCCAGTAGTGGTGCGAGAAGGCGACCTGCGTCGCGAAGTCGTACTCCTCGAAGCCGAGGTGCGTCGCGGTGACGTCGAAGGGATGGATCGTCTCGCCGGGCGGCAGGCGACGCAGCTCGGGCACGTAGCACTCGATCACGAAGCTGCCGCCGGGCTCGAGGTGCCGTGCGACGTTGGCGAAGCACGCGACCTGGTCGTCCTGGGAGGTCAGGTTCGTGATGGTGTTGAAGACGAGGTAGGCGAGCCCGAAGCTCCCCTCCACACGGGTCGTCGCGAAGTCCCCGATGGTCACCTCGATCCCGGCGGCCCCGGGCTTTGCGCGGAGCCTCGCGACCATCGCCTCGGACAGGTCGATCCCCGAGACGCGCACGCCACGGGCGCACAGCGGAACCGCGACCCTGCCGGTCCCGATGCCGAGCTCGAGCGCGGGCCGCGACCCGGCGAGCTCGGTGAGGAACGCCACGGTCGACGCCAGCGTCACCTCGTCGAACATGATCGTCGCGTCCGCGTCGTAGCGAGCAGCGATCCTCTCGTCGAAGTAGTTGTGCGCCACCGCGCCATGGTGGCACCGATGCGCTTGGGCAGCGCGTCCACCGCGGCGGCCGCGTGGACGCGGCTCAGTCGTGCGCGGCGAGGAACCCGGCGACGACCGATCGGTAGGCCTCGGGCTCCTCGACGAACGGCATGTGGCTCGAGTGCTCGAATCGCTCCCAGCGCACGTCGCGGATGCCGTCGAAGTACGGCTGCACGGTGGCGGGCGTCGCCTCGTCGTAGCGGCCCGAGAGCAAGAGGGTCGGGACGTCGATCGCCCGCACCTCGTCGACGACGCTCCAGGTCCGCAGCGTCCCGATGCAGAAGAACTCGTTCGGCCCGTTCATCGTGTGGTACACGGTCGGGTCCGCTTCGATGGCCGCGAAGCTCGCCTGGACCTCCGCCGGGTGGGGCACGACGCGGCACACGTGGCGGTCGTAGAACGCCTCGGTGGCCGCGAGGTAGTCGGGGTGCTCGGTCGTGCCCGCCTGCTCGTGGCGGTCGAGCGTCTCGCGGACGTCGACGGGGAGGTCGGTGCGCAGCCGCGCCGCCTCCCGCACCCACAGCTCCATCGAGGCGGGGGAGTTGGAGATGATGAGCGACGCGAGGCCGTCGGGACGACGGATCGCGTGCTCGGCGCCGAGCATCCCGCCCCAGGACTGGCCGAGCACGTGGTAGCGCTCGGCGATGCCGAGGTGCGCGAGGAGCGTGTCGAGCTCGTCCAAGAACAGTGCGACGTCGTAGAACTCCGCCCCGCGGTCCGCGAAGTGCGTGGAGCGCCCGCAGCCCAACTGGTCGTAGTGCACGACGGCCCGACCCGTCGCTGCGAGCGTCGCGAGCGAGGACACGTAGTCGTGGGTCGCGCCAGGGCCGCCGTGGAGGACCACGAGCGGCGTGGCGCCCTGGCCCAGCTCGCCCGTCACCCGGTACCAGGTCTCGCCGTCGCGGAACGGCACGGTGCCCTGCGAGGTGGGCGGTGGGATCACGGCGTGACCCTACAGAACGGGGCCCGCTTCCGCGGACGCGTCACGGCTCGACGACGCCCGGCGCTCCGACCAGCGTCGCTGACGGGGCGCGCGGTGCGCGCGTCGCGAGTGACGCCGCGAGGGTGCCGCCAACCGCCACAATCGCGAGGGCGGCGGCGGTGAGTCCGAAGGTCCTGGCGTGCGCCTCGCGCGTCGCGGGGGCGCCGAGTGCGAGGAGCAGGCTCGTGACCGCGAGCCCGACGGCGGTCCCCATGCCGCGGCCCATGTTGAGCAGCCCGCTCACCTCGCCCACGCTGCGCCGTGGGGCCGCGCGCATGACCGAGGCGTTGTTGGAGGGGGTGAACAGTCCGAGGCCGACGCCGAGGGCGGCGAGCGCGACCACGAGCACGGCGAGCCCGGCGTGCTCGGCCGCGACGGCGACGAGCGCGATGGCGCACAGCGCCATCCCCCACACCGCGAGGCGTCGCGTCCCGACGCGCTCGGAGAGCCGCCCGGCGATCGCCGAGGTGACGCCCATCGCGACGGGCATGACCGCCAGGGTCGCGCCCGAGGCCGCGATCCCGAGCCCGAGCCCCCGCTCCAAGAAGAAAGGCGTCGCGAGCAGGACGCCGAACAGCACGACGTAGGAGCAGAACGCGCCGAGCACCCCCGTCGAGACGTCGCGGTTGGTGAGCACCGCGACGTTCAACAGCGGGGAGCTGGCCCGGCGCTCGTGGACGCAGAACGCCGCGATCAGGGCGACGGCGACGACGGCGAGCGCGGCGACGGGGCCCGGGCCGCCCGCATGGCTGCCGCCGATCGTGAGGACGCAGAGGGCCGTCGCGACCGCGGGGACGAGCAGGGCGAGACCCGCGCGATCGAACCTCACGCCGCGCTGCAGCTCGCGGCTGCGTGGGAGGAGGAACCAGCCGAGCGCGAACGCGGCGATGCCCGCGGGCACGTTCACCAAGAAGAGGAGGCGCCAGCTGCCGAGGGCGAGGAGGAGCCCGCCGATCGCCGGTCCCGCGGCGAGCCCGAGCGCCTGGACCGCGCCCTGGACGCCGATCGCCCGACCGAGTCGCTCGCGCGGGACGGCGAGCGCGATGATCGCGACGCTGTTGGCCTGGAGCATCGCGGCACCCAGCCCCTGCACCACGCGGAAGGCGATCAGCGCGTCGATGGACGGGGCGATCGCGCAGAGCGCCGAGCCCGCGACGAACACCACGAAGCCGTAGAGGTAGATGAGCTTTCGCCCGAGCGTGTCCGAGAGGCGCCCGAAGGCCGCGACCGTGGCGACCAGTGCGACGAGGTAGGCGAGCCCGACCCAGGCCACGACCGACACGCTCGTGTGGAAGGAGCGCTGGATGGTGGGCAACGCGACGGTCACGATGGACGCGTCGAGCTGGCCCATGAAGGCGCCGATGCAGACGGTCGCGACCGCCAGGTGCCACGCCCTCGCGTGCTGGCGGACCCAGCCCGGGCGCGCGGGCTCTGTGGCGAGAGGCCGCAAGGAGGGTCGGACGACGCTCATGCCCCCACGGTGGCCGCGGGCCGGCGAGAAGTCAAAGAAGGGAAAGTGATGGAACCGATAATCTGTTCTTATGGATCTGCGCCGGCTCGAGGTGTTCCTCGCGATCGTGGACGAGGGCTCGTTCCATGGTGCCGCCGACGAGCTCGGGGTCTCCCAGCCCGCGGTGTCCCAGTCGATGCGGGTCCTCGAGGGCGAGCTCGGCGCGCCGTTGTTCCACCGCGTCGCTCGGGGCGTGCGACTCACCGACGCCGGTGAGGCGCTGTGCCTGCCCGCGCGGCTCGCGCTCCGCGACGCAGAGGCCGCACGCCAGGCCGTCGAGGCGGTGAAGTCGCTCCTCTCGGGCCACCTCGAGCTCGCGTGCCTCCCGACCCTCGCGATCGACCCGCTCGCACCGCTGCTCGGCGCCTACCGGTCCGCGCACCCCGCGGTGTCGATCACGCTCCTCGACCCCGAGGACACCGCCGACGTCCTCGACCTCGTGCGGTCCGGCCGCTGCGAGCTCGGACTCGTGGGCGACGCCGCCGCCACGTTCGGGCTGGTGGCGACCCACGTCGCGACCCAGGTGTTCGACGTCGTGCTCCCCCCTGGCACCGTGCACGCCGACGCGCTGTCGGTCGACGAGCTCGCCGCGATGCCGCTCGTCGCACCCCCCAGGGGGAGCTCGTCGAGGGACCTGCTGGACGGCGTGCTCGCCAGGGGAGGTCACGTGCCGTCGGTCGTCGTCGAGACCGCGCAGCGCGAGGCGCTGCTCCCCCTCGTGCTCGCCGGCGCCGGCGCTGCGCTCGTGCCTGCCGCGCTCGCCGACTACGGGCGTCGCCTCGGGTGCGAGGTCGCCGCGCTCAAGCCGCTGGTCGGCCGCCCGGTCTCCTTGGTGCGGCGCGATGCTGCGTGCACCCCGGCGGCTGCCGCCTTCTGCGAGCTCGCCGACGCGCACGCCGCCACGGACGTCGCGCCACGCGCCGGGCGCGGTCGCCCGCGGGCGAAGCGGTGATCGCTCAGCGGCCGGTCTTGCCGTCGAGCAGCTCGCGAAGGACGTCGGCGTGCCCGGCGTGCCGGGCCGTTTCCTCCAGCAGGTGGGCGAGGATCCACCGGAGGTTGACGGGCGGGGTCGACGGGTCCGCCCGACAGTGCTCGTCGAGGTCGGCGGACCCGAGGATCGCGTCGATCCGGGGCCACCCGTCCCGGTAGGTGGCCACCGCCTCGGCGATCGTCGGTGCCCGCCCGGCGCGCAGGGCGAGGGGGCTCGGCGGCTCGCCGGCGAAGCGCTCCACGACCCAGGAGGCCTCGGCGCGGCAGAGGTGCGCCACCAGCCATGCGAGCGTCGTACCGCTCGCGACGGGGGACCTCGCCGCCGCCGCCTCGTCGACGCCCTCGACCTTCCGCACGAGTGACTCGCGCTGGTACTGCAGGAGCGCGAGCAGTGTCGCACGCTCATCGGCCGTGAGCCGCGGCGGCTTGTGGTCGGGCACGCGGCGAGTGTACGGAGGCGACGTCGAGCGGAGCGCCGCGGTGCACGTGGCGCACCGCGGCGGTAGCGTCGACGCGTCCGAGAGGAGCGCCCATGCCAGCGACGGGGAAGCTCGTGCCCACCGGCCCCACGGTGACCGTCCAGTTCGAGCGGACGGTGCCCGCCCAGCCCGAGCAGGTGTGGGCGGCGCTCACCGAGCCGACCCTCCTCGAGGGATGGCTCACCCAGGCGGAGTTCGAGCCCGCCGAGGGCGGCAAGGTCCACCTCGTGTGGCCCGACGGCCAGGGCGAGATGCACGGCTCGGTGACCAAGTACGTCCCGCACCGCGAGCTCGAGTACTCCTGGAACGAGTCGAGCGGCACGTCGCTGTTGCGCTTCGAGGTCGAGCCGGCGACTGAGGGCAGCACGTTGCGGCTCGAGCACTTCGGCACCTCGCCCGAGGACGCTCCGGGCTTCGGCGCCGGGTGGCAGTCGCACCTCGAAGCGCTCGACGTGGTGCTGTCGGGCGCGACGCCCCCGGCCGAGGATCGCGACGCCCGCTACCACGAGCTGCGCGCCGAGTACGAGAGTCAGCTCGAGACCATCTAGCCCGATGAGCGCGGGCGCGGAGTCGCTGCCGCCGCGACCTGCGCACCACCCGTCGCACGACGAGGTGCAGGGCGCGACCCGTGTGCGCGGTGATCGCGCGCGCTTGCACCGGGGTCGCCCCGAGACCGCGGCGCGCGCAGCCCTGGGCCCGGGGGCTCAGCTCTGGCTGGGCGCGAGGATGCTGAACATCGCACCCGCGGTGTCGACGCAAGACGCGAAGCGACCCACCGAGGGGACGTCCATCGGCCCGAAGACGGTCATGCCGCCGAGCTCGGCGATCCTCGCGACCGCCTTGTCGGCGTCCTCGACGGTGAAGTAGACCCCCCAGAACGGCGGGACCTCGGCCGGCATCTCCGAGGACTTCGGCATCATGCCGGCGACACTCTTGTCGTCGAGCTGGAACTCGGTGTAGGGCATGGAAGGGTCCTGCCCGTCCTTCGCGCCGAAGCCGAAGACCTCCCCGTAGAACTTCTTGGACGCCGCGACGTCCGTCGTCACGAGCTCCGCCCAGCAGTACGCACCCGGCTCGTCGACCACCTGGAAGCCGAGGTGCTGCTTCGGCTGCCACACGGAGAACGCGGCGCCGACGGGGTCAGTGAAGACGGCCATGTGCCCGGCCTCGAGGACCTCCGTGGGACCGAACAGCACGGTGCCCCCGCTCGCCTTGACGAGCTCGGCCGTCTTCTCCGCATCGTCGACGCGGAAGTAGGCACTCCAGAACGGCGGTCCGGGATTCTGCTGGGGCCCGAGGCCCGCCACCTCGCTGCCGTCCTTGGAGGCCATGCGGTAGCCCCCCGACTCCTCGCCCATGTCCGCGACGGTCCATCCGAACAGCGCACCGTAGAAACCGGTGGCCTTGTCCACGTCGGTGCCGCAGTCGACCCAGCACACCTCGCCGGGAGCGAAGCCGTCCTTCTTCATCGCGCGCCTCCTTGTCGATCCTGCGGCGAACGTAGACCAACGTGCGTCGACACGCTCCGCCGCGTCGTCGGGAGTGGGCGCGCCGACGCGGTGTAGGCTTCCCCGACCACACGGTGCGCAGCACCGGGTGCCCAAGGACCTGTGGTGCAGTCTGGAGTGCACGCCGCCCTGTCAAGGCGGAGGCCGCGGGTTCAAATCCCGTCAGGTCCGCTCGGCGGCCCGCCGCCGAACCCGGTCGGGTAGCTCAGTTGGCAGAGCGCGCGCCTGAAAAGCGCGAGGTCACCGGATCGACGCCGGTCCCGACCACCGGGGGCGCCCCAGCGTCACGGTGCGGTCGTCGCGCCGGGGATCGTGCGCGACCGCGCCGCGCGGCTCAGCGTGGCGAGCTCGTCGACCAGGCGGTCCGCCTCGTCCACGTCGCGGTCCTTGAACGACGCGTCGACCCTGCGGCCAGCGACGTCGACGTGGACGGTGGCGACGCGGAGCGCGCGCTGCAGCGGTCCCTGCACCCGGCGCACGCTCTGGACCTTCTCGAGCGGCACCCAGCACGTCACGCGACGGAGGCGACCGGTCACGGCCACCACCACGTCACGGTCATGGCCCGCGGCAAGGTTGTGGTAGCTGAGCGGCGCCTTCCACCGTGACCGCGCGGGCGGTGCGGTGAGCACGACGCCGCGGTCGTCGACCACCATCGCGCGCACGGCCGCCACGACCTCCGGCGCGCCGACGGGCAGCAGCGTCTTGGTGACGCTCCCCGAACCACCCGCGGCGTCGCGCTTGCCGACCCCTGCGAGGTCGACCTGGAGGTGCCGCCAGCCGAGGGGGCGCCAGAGCACCGGCTCGATCTGGCGGATGGCCTGGACGCGGCGCACCGGGATGGTCTCGGCCACCGACCCGAGCAGGCCGCGTCGCACGCGGATCCCGTCCGGCGCCTGGGCGATCGTGAAGCCGTACTGGCTGTTGAAGCGGCGCCACACGCCAGTGACGAGGCCCAAGAGGTAGACGAAGGCGGCCGTGACGAGCGCGAAGCCCGCCTTTTCCGACACGGTGAACACCACTCCAAGCCCGATGAGGATGGCGATCAGGAAGGCCGTCGATCCGGTGAGCGCGACCGACCAGGCGAGCCGTCCCCCCGGCACCGTCGCGATCGGCCGCTCGGGGGGCTCTGGCGTGGCGGGGTCGAGCCCGTGATGCGCGGCGAGCAGGGACGCGCGCAACGCGAGGGCGCGGTCGTGGTGCAGGTACGCGAGGCGCTCCTCCTTGCCAGAGCCCGCGACGCGGATCTTGAGCTCGGCGACGTCGAGGAACTTGGCGACCAGCGGCTGGACGACGTCGACGGCCTGGATGCGAGCGACCGGGACCTTCTTCGTGTCGCGCCGCAGGAGGCCGGTCTCCACGTGCAGGGTCTCGCCGTCGAAGGCCCACCGGGTGACGAGCCAGTGCACGACACCGAGGACGAAGACCGCTGCTGCGACGGCGACGTCGACGATGATGTGGGTGCCCTGCCCGTGCTGGCGCTGCACCGACGTGAACGCGAGGAACGCGGCGAGCGCGGCGAGCGCCCGTCCGCCCCGGACCAGCGGCGTCATCGGGTGGAGCCGCTCCCAGCCAGGTGTCGCGGCGGTCGTGGACGTCACAGCCCCGCGGCCTTGGCCTCCCCGAGGGCGGCGAGCCGATCACGCAGGCGCGCCGCCTCGTCGGGCTCGAGCCCCGGGATGCGCGCGTCACTGCGTGCCGCGGCCGTGTGCAGCTTGACCGTCGAGAGCCCGAAGAGCCGCTCCATGACCCCGGCCGTCACCTCGACGAGCTGCATGCGGCCGTAGGGGACCACGCTCAGGCGCTGGATGAGCACGCCACGGCGCACGAGCAGGTCCTCCTCGCGCTCGAGGTAGCCCCACGCGCGGTAGCGCCGACGCGTGAAGGCGACGAGCAGCGCCACGACGGCGACCACGCACGCCATCGACACCGCGAGCGCGACGGCGTGGCCCGAGGCGGCCGCGATCACCGCGACGATCGCGGCCACGCCGCCCACGATGGCGAGCTCGACCATCCGCATCCGCCAGAGCTTCTGGGACGGGCGCGACCACGCCGCGGGGTCGCCGGTGGTCATCGCGCCATAGGCCCCGCGCACGGTGCTCGGCGCGGTCGGTTCGTCACTCATGGCCCGGCATCGAGCGTAGGTGGGGGCAACGCCCCGACGTGAGCAGGGCGCGAGGGTGCCCGGTGGGGTCCGGTAAGTTCGTCCGCGGGCCTCGCGCCGCGATGCGCACGACGCTGTGCGGCGCCACGACGACGAGGTGGGACATGGGCGGGTTCGAGGGCAGCGAGGCACCACCGACACCGGTCAACGAGCCGGTCTACGACTACGCGCCGGGCAGCGAGGAGCGTGCGGCCATCGTCGTCGAGCTCGACGCGCTCCGCGGGGCCGATGCAGCCGCGCTGCCGATGGTCGTCGGTGGGTCCGAGCGGCGCGGCGCCGGGCCGCGGATCGACGTCGTGGAGCCGCACCGCACCGACCACGTGCTCGGATCGCTCCACGAGGCGTCCAACGAGGACGTCCAGGCGGCCGTCGAGGCCGCGCTCGCCGCCGGCCCCGCCTGGCGAGCGATGGCGTTCCGCGACCGGGCGGCGATCTTCCTGCGCGCGGCCGACCTGCTGGCAGGCCCTTGGCGGTCGCGCTACGCCGCCGCGACGATGCTCGGCCAGTCGAAGTCGGCGTACCAGTCCGAGATCGACGCGGTCTGCGAGCTATGCGACTTCCTGCGCTTCGGCGTCGCCGACGCCGCCGAGCTCTATGAGCGCCAGCCGCGCGTCTCGCCCCGGGGCCAGTGGAATCAGACCGACCACCGACCCCTCGAGGGCTTCGTCCTCGCGATCTCCCCCTTCAACTTCACCTCCATCGCCGTCAACCTGCTCTTCGCCCCGGTGCTGATGGGCAACACCGTCGTGTGGAAGCCGAGCCCCACCCAGCAGCTCTCGGCGAGCCTGTCCATGGAGCTGCTCGTCGCCGCGGGCCTACCCGACGGCGTCGTCAACATGGTCACCGGCGGCGGCGCTGCCGTCTCTGACGTCGCCCTCGTGCACCCGTCACTCGCCGGCATCCACTTCACGGGGTCGACGACGACCTTTCGCCACCTGTGGGGGACGGTCGCGGCGAACCTCGACCGGTACCGCTCGTTCCCGCGGCTCGTGGGCGAGACGGGCGGCAAGGACTTCGTCGTGGCGCACCCGAGCGCGGACCCCGACGCCGTGGTCACCGGGCTCCTGCGCGGTGCCTTCGACTACCAGGGACAGAAGTGCTCGGCCGCCTCGCGCGCGTACCTGCCGCGCTCGTTCGCCACCGCCGGGGTCCTCGACCGCCTGGCCGACGAGGCCGCCTCGCTCGTCTACGGCGACGTCGCGGACCTGTCGGTCTTCGGCGGCGCCGTCATCGACCGGCGCAGCTACGACCGGCTGACGGGGGTGCTGCAGCGCCTGGCGGACGACCCGACGATCGAGGTCATCGCCGGCGGCACCGCCCAGGACAAGGTCGGCTACTTCGTCGACCCGACCGTCGTGGTCGGCACCGACCCGGGCGCGCAGGCCTTCACAACCGAGTTCTTCGGTCCGATCCTCTCGGTGCACGTCTACGACGACGCGCGCTTCGACGACGTGCTCCGACTCGTCGACACGACCTCGCCCTACGCGCTCACGGGCGCGGTCTTCGCGACGGACCGCGCCGCGATCGCCCAGGCCACCGAGGCGCTGCGCTACGCGGCGGGCAACTTCTACGTCAACGACAAGCCCACGGGTGCGGTCGTCGGCCAGCAGCCCTTCGGCGGCGCGCGGGCGTCAGGGACGAACGACAAGGCCGGCTCGCTCTCCAACCTCGAGCGGTGGGTGAGCCCTCGGACGATCAAAGAGACCCTCGTCCCACCGACGGAGCATCGCTACCCGCACATGGCGCGCGACGACGGGTGAACCCGCTCCGCGCCGCGATCCTCGCCGCGTCACGCTCGAGCGGCGTGCGCGGCGCGGTCCAGTCGATCGGCGCGACGCGGCGCGTCGTCGAGCGCTTCGTCGCGGGGGCGTCTGCAACCGACGCGCTCGAGTGCGTCCATCGGCTCACCACCGAGGGGCTGTGTGCCACCGTCGACCACCTCGGCGAGGAGGTCGCCGACGTCGCGGGCGCGGACGCGACCGTCGATGCCTACCGCTCGCTGCTCGACGCCCTCGCGTCGAAGGACCTCGCACGTGGCGCGGACGTCTCGGTGAAGCTGACGGCGCTCGGCGTGGACCAGGATCGCGCGGGCGCCACGGACCGCGCGCGCGCGGTGCTGGCCGCGGCGCGCGCGGTCGGCGCCACGATGACCGTGGACATGGAGCACAGCTCGCTGACCTCGGTCACGCTCGAGACCGTCCGTGCGCTGCGCGACGAGGATCCGACCGTCGCCGCGGTGCTCCAGGCGATGCTGCGCCGCACCGAGGGCGACGCGCGGGCGCTCGGCGCCGAGGGGGCGCGGATCCGCCTGTGCAAGGGCGCGTACGCCGAGGACGCCGACGTCGCCTTCCAGCGCCGCGCAGAGGTGGACGCGTCGTACCGGCGGTGCCTCGCCACGCTGATGGCCTCGGACGCCACGCCGCTCGTCGCCACCCACGACCCCTCGATGGTGACCGCCGCGCTCGAGCTCGCAGCCGCCGAGGGCCGCGACCCCGGCCACTACGAGCTCCAGATGCTCCTCGGCGTCCGACCCGACGAGCAGCTCCGCCTCTCGGGGCTCGGCCTCACCGTCCGCGTCTACGTCCCCTACGGCACCGAGTGGTGGGGCTACCTCACGCGGCGACTCGCCGAACGTCCCGCGAACCTCGCCTTCTTCCTGCGCGCGGTCGCCTCGCGCACCTGACCCGCTCCGGGGGTCGGCCCGACAGGTCAAGCTCAGAGAGTCGGTCGGGAGCCCCTCCTTGGCGAGACAAGGTGCGCGAGCAAGAACCCTGATCGATCCGCGGACCGCCCGGCTAGCGACGAGCGACGCGCCCGCGCGCCGCGCTCACCACGACGGCCAGCGCGACGAGCCCGGGGATCACGATCACCGGCAGCAGGTGAAGGCCCGAGAGCGCGAACGCGATGCCCACGACGACGAGGGTCACGACGAACAGCTCCGGCGTGTCCCCGACGAGGAAGTCCCACCAGAACCGACCGAACGCGCGCAGTCCCCTCGCCAGCGCGGCGGTCACGGAGCGACCCCGGCCACCGCCGGCGACGAGCGACGCAGCCAGGGGATGACGGCGGCGCTCAGCACGGCGAAGACGGCCACGAGCGCGAGCAGGAACGCGTCCGAGCCGGGCCAGTGGATGCCCGCGCCCTCCCCCACCCAGAAGATGCCGAAGCTCGTGAGCATCACGCCCACCGTGAGCTTGATCGTGTTCTCCGGCACCGAGGAGAGCTGGCGTGCCACCAGCGCGCCGACGCCGAAGACGACGACCGCCGCCGCCGCGGCGGCGAGGGAGGCGAGGCCGAGCCGGCCCTGGCTCGCGCCGAGGCTGATGACGATCAGCACGACCTCGGTGCCCTCGAGGAAGACCCCCTTGAACGCCACGGCGAAGCCGACGGCGTCGCGCTGCGGGCGCACGGGACCGTCGGCGGCGAGCTCGGCGACGGTCTCGGCGTAGATCCTGTCCTCGTCGTGGGCCGCCTTGTGGCCGCTCGCGCGGAGCCACGCCTTGCGCAGCCAGTTGAGGCCGAGGCTGAGCAGGAGCGCCCCCACGATCACGCGCAGCGCGTCGATCGGGACGTAGCGGATGAGCGGGACGCCGACGACGAGCACGAGCGCGGCGAGCACCGCCACCGCGGTCGCGGCACCCTGGAGCGCGGAGCGCCACCCGCGTGTCGACCCCGCCGCGACGACGATCGTGAGGGCCTCCACCATCTCGACCGCGCTCGCCCCGAACACCGCGAGGACGAGCACCCACTCCGACGACCTCATGAGGGGTTCGTCACTCGCGGGGGTCGGAGCGCGAGCGGCCAGCGTTCGTCGGCACGCCCCGAGGGTACCGGCCGCGTCCGAGCGGGCCGTGCGAGGCTCGGTCGTGACCGAGACGCTGCCGGACGTCACGCCGACCATGGCCCCCCAGCCCGACGGCGTCGCGTGGCCGACGGACGGCTGGCCGGAGGGTGTCGCACCACCAAGCGTGGGGGCGCTCGTCGACCGGGCCTTCGAGGACCCCGAGCTCGCCGAGACCTACGCCGTCGCCGTCGTCCAGGGGGGCCGCCTGATCGCCGAGCGCTACGGGGGCGCGCTGCCCAGCTTCACGCACGAGCCGACCCCCGTGGCCGTGGCGACGCCGCTGCTCGGCTGGTCGATGTCGAAATCGGTGCTGCACGCCGCGGTCGGCCTCCTCGTGGATGACGGTCGCCTCGACGTCGACGCGCCCGCGGCGGTGCCGGAGTGGTCCGACCGCTCGGATCCTCGCGGTCGCATCACGCTGCGCCACCTGCTCGAGATGCGCGACGGCCTCGCGTGGGTCGAGGACTACGTGGACGACACGGTCTCGGACGTCATCGAGATGCTCTTCGGCTCCGGGTGCTCGGACGTCGCGGCGTTCGCCGCGTGCCGTGAGCTCGCCGCTGCGCCGGGGACCACGTTCAACTACTCCTCGGGCACCTCGAACCTCGTCGCCCGCGTCGTGGGGGATGTCGTCGGCCGGGGCGAGGCGACGCGCGCGTTCCTCGACGAGCGCCTCTTCGGCCCCCTCGGGATGCACGACGCGACCGTCACCCTCGACGCGACGGGCACCTTCATCGGGTCGAGCTACGTCTACTGCTCGGCGCAGAGCTGGGCGAGGTTCGCGACCCTCTACCTCCGCGGCGGCCAGTGGGACGGCCGCCGTGTGCTCTCGAGCTCCTGGGTCGACAGCGCACAGGTGCCCGTGAGCCGCGACGTCGACGAGCGGACTTACTACTCGATGCACTGGTGGCTCGACGGCGAGGGCGCCTACTGGGCGAGCGGGTACGAGGGCCAGCGATGCGTCGTGAGCCCGCGACGCGACGCGGTGGTCGTGCGTCTCGGGCGCACCCCGGCCGCGCGCTACCCGGCGCTGCGCACCTGGTGCGACGCGGTGCTCGCAGCGCTCGGCTGAGCCTCGCGCGCGCGGGTCCACGGGATCGACGCCACCACGAGCCACAGGAGCGACACGGCCGCCAGCGCGTTGCGCGCTGTGAAGATCACGAGGAAGATCCAGTCGTAGGCCTTGTGCGAGAGGTTCTCGTTGCGGGCGATCCTCAGGGGCACGAGGCAGGTGAGCCCGAACAGCCCGAGCGACCCGATGCGCCACCACGGCAGCGGGCCGGCCTCGACGAGCACGAACGGGACGAGCACGACCCAGATGAAGTAGTGGTCCCACGCGACGGGCGACCCGATCGTGGAGCCGAGCGCCACGCACAGGAGCGCGGCGACCTCCCGTCCCTCGCGCAGCTGGCGCCAGGCGGCGTAGATGCCGAGGGCGATCGCTGCCACGCACAGCGCGAGCCCCAGGTCCCGCTCGGGTGCCGAGCCGGTGAACGGCTGCCGGAAGAACAGCGTGTACAGGCTCGAGCTCGAGGAGATCCAGTGCTTGACGTGCCAGTAGTGGCGCAGCTCGGAGCCTCCGAGCAGCCGGTGGAAGAAGTACGTCGCGCTGTAGGAGGGGAAGACAACCCACGCGAGCGCCGTCGTGGCGACCATCGCACCGACGGCGTTGCCGAAGGCGCGCCACTCACGGCGCAGCGCGAAGATCGCGAAATAGACGACGGGATAGATCTTGAGCGCCGCCGTGATGCCCGTGAGCACGCCGCGCCCGCGCTGGTCTCGGACGCAGAGGATGTCGAACACCGCCGGAGCGGCGAGGAAGAGTCCGACCTGGCCGAGGGCGAGGTGAACGCCGACGGGCTGGAGCACGAGCGCGCTGAGCGGCGCGGCGACGAGGAGCGAGACGGCCCAGGCCTTCGGCCAGCGCCAGCGGCAGGCCCTCCGGGCCGCCGACGCGATCATCCACGCGAGCGCGAGGAGCGACGCGAAGGTCCAAAGCAGGTTGCCCGCGAAGTGGCTCGCGCCGCGAGCCGGGCCTGTGACCCACGTGAGCGGCCAGAACAGCCAGAGCGCGGCTGGCGGGTATACGAAGTACTCCTTCGTACCGAGCTGCGAGGCGTAGAGAATCCCGCCGTGTCGTGCGCTGTAGACGTTGCGTATGCGGTACGTAAGGTCCTTGAAGCCGACCGCGTAGTGGCTTGTGAAGAGCCACGACGAGTGCGCGACGTGCCACGCGACGTACCACGACAGCAGGGCGAGCACGCCGACGCCTGCGAGGGCGCACACGAGCGCGCGCCGGTCGATCGCGGCGAGGACTCGTTCGAGCCAGCGTCGAGCGGCCCGCAAGGCGTCGCGAAGGTGACCGCCGGGGCCCGACGTCGCGGGCAACGGCACCTACGGGCCCTCGAAGGGAAAGCCCAGGTCCTCCGCGGTCACGATCGAGGTGAAGGCGAGGCCCTCGTCGGCGGCCATCGCCGCGCACGTCCCACCGCGGTCGACGAGCGCACACAGCAAGATGGGCTCGGCCCCAACCTCGCGGACGACTCGTGCGGCCTCGAGGAGCGACGTGCCGCGCGTCGTTGCGTCCTCAGTGACCACGACCCGGTCGCCCGGGTCGAGGGCGCCGGCGATCCGACCGCCGCCGCCGTGGTCCTTCACCTCCTTGCGCACGCTGAAGGCCTTGATCGACCGGCCGCGCGTCGCGGCCACCGCCGCGGTGACGAACGCGACGGGGTCCCCGCCCATCGTCAGCCCGCCGATCGCCGTCGTCTCGGCCGGGCACACCGAGAGCACCGCGTCAGCCACGAGCAGCATCGCCTCGGGACGGCACGCCGTCTGCTTGGCATCAATGAACCAGTTGGTGGGTCGGCCACTCTTGAGCGTGAAGCTCCCGCGCCGCACGGCGTGGGTGAGGAGGTGTGTGACCAGGGCGTCCTTGGTCGCGGGGTCCACGCTCACCGGACCGACACCTCGCCGTGGCCTGCCCGCACCGAGCCGGCGACCGACGCCTCGATGCCGCCCTCGTTGATCGTCGCGGCCACCGACGCGCAGCGGGCCGCATCGACGATCAGGACCATGCCGACGCCAAGGTTGAAGGCCCGCGCCATCTCGTCGTCCGCGATGCCGCCGAGCCGCTGGATCTCGGTGAAGATCCGTGGCACCGCGATGTCCGTGCGGTCGAGGTTGGCGGCCAGGTGCGACGGGACCACCCGGGCGAGGTTCGCCGCGATGCCCCCGCCCGTCACGTGGGCGGCGGCATGGACTGCGCCTGGGTGCGTCGCGAGTACGCGGCGCACGTGCGGTGCATAGAGCACGCTCGGTGCGAGCAGCTCGTCTTGGACGGTGCGGGCCGCGCCATCCCAGGCGGGCTCGTCGAGCCGGCGACCCGCGTCGTGGAGCAGCACCTGTCGCGCGAGCGCGTAGCCGTTGGAGCGCAGCCCTCCAGAGGCGAGCGCGACGAGGGCATCGCCTTCGGCCACGCGCTCCGCTCCGAGCTGCTCGTCGCGCTCGACGATCCCGACGGCGAAGCCGGCCAGATCGAACTGGTCGGGCGCCATCAGACCGGGGTGCTCGGCGGTCTCCCCGCCTAAGAGAGCACAGCCGACCTCGAGGCACGCCGCGTCGATGCCCGCCACGAGCTCGGCGACGCGCTCGGGGTCGACGAGACCGACGGCCAGGTAGTCGAGGAGGAAGAGGGGCTCGGCGCCCGTGCAGACGAGGTCGTCGACGCACATCGCGACGAGGTCGTAGCCGACCGTCGAGAGCACGCCCGCCGACCGGGCGACCTCGAGCTTGGTCCCCACCCCGTCGGTCGTGGCCACGAGCACCGGGTCGCGCCATCCGCCCTCGCGAAGCGAGAACCGCCCGGCGAACCCGCCGATTGTGCCGAGCACGCCGGGGCGGTCTGCGGAGCGCAGCGCCGAGGCAATGCGAGCGACCGCGGCCTCGCCGGCGGCGACGTCGACTCCAGCGCTCGCGTAGGTCGAGGGCAGCCGACCCGTCACGCCCCGACCCCGGTCGCCCCCCGGACCTCGAGGGGCACGCGCGTGGGGTACCGGCCCGTCAGGCAGGCGTCGCAGAAGCCCGCGTCGGGGGCGCCGATCGCCTCGACGAGGTGGTCGAGGGTGATGTAGTCGATGGAGTCGCACAGCAAGAACTCGCGAATCTCCTCGATCGAGCGGTGCGAGGCGAGCAGCTCGTCGCGGGTCGGCGTGTCGATGCCGTAGAAGCAGGGCCACCGGAACGGCGGCGACGAGACGCGGAGGTGTACCTCGGTGGCACCGGCGTCGCGCAGCATCGTCACGATCGCGCGCGTCGTCGTGCCGCGAACGATCGAGTCGTCGACCACGATGAGCCGCTTTCCGGCGATGTTCTCCCGCAGCGGGTTCAGCTTGCGACGCACGCCTCTGGCGCGCGCCACCTGGTCGGGTGCGATGAAGGTGCGGCCGATGTAGCGGTTCTTGACGAGTCCCTGCCCGAACGGGATCCCGCTCGCGAGCGCATAGCCCTCCGCTGCGGGCACGCCCGAGTCGGGCACGCCCATCACGAGATCGGCATCCACGGGTGACTGGCGCGCGAGCAGCTCTCCCATGCGGCGGCGCGCCCCGTGGACCTCTCGTCCCTCGAGGACCGCGTCGGGGCGGGCAAAGTACACGAACTCGAAGATGCAAAGGTGCGAAGGGTTCGCGGGCTCGAGCAGCTGCGTCGACGTGCACGTCGTGCCCTCGATGGTCACGAGCTCGCCGGGAGCGACCTCGCGGACGAAGGTCGCCCCCATGACGTCGAGCGCGGGGGACTCGGACGCCAGCGCCCATCCCTCGGGCGCGTCGACGCCGCCGAAACGGCCGAGGCACAGGGGTCGAAAGCCGTGCGGGTCACGGATCCCATGGACCCGGGTCGCCTCGACCAGTACGAAGCTGAAGGCGCCCTCGACGAGCGGGAGCACCTCTCCCATCGCTCCTGCGAGCGTGTGGCCCGCCGTCATCGACGCCGCGAGGAGCTCGGCGACGACGTCGGTGTCGGTGGTGAGGATCCCCGGCAGCGTGCCCGCGCGGTCCGCGAGCTCCTGGGTGTTCGTGAGGTTGCCGTTGTGGGCGAGGGCGAAGCCGAACGCCCCCTGCGAGCGGAAGACGGGCTGGGCCGCCTGCCACGCGGACTCGCCCTGGGTCGAGTAGCGCGTGTGACCGATGATCTGGTCGCCGTCGAGGGCGGCAAGGCTGCGCTCGTTGAAGACGGCGGCGACGAGGCCCATGTCCTTCACCACGGTCACGGTCTCGAGGTTCGCGCTCGCCATCCCCGCCGACTCCTGGCCGCGGTGCTGCAGGGCATAGAGCGCATCGAACACGAGGTGCGACACCTCGCGACCGGGCGCCGAGACGGCGACCACGCCGCAGGCCTCCTTCACGGCGTCACCGGCCGGTCCGATGGCAGGCCGACCGTGCGCATGGCTTCTCCAGTCTCGCACAGCCGCCCGACCGCCCCACGGCGCCGAGCACCCCCTCGTGTCGCAGGCCCGTCGGTACGCTCCCGGTCGGAGGTGCACCGTGATCGACCTGCATTGCCACTCGTCGTGCTCCGACGGGACCGATTCGCCTGAGCAGCTGGCGGCGCTCGCGGTGACCATCGGGCTCCGGGCGGTGGCGCTCACCGACCACGACACCGTCGACGGGTACGACGCGTTCGACACGGCGTGCCAGGAGCACGGGATACGCACCGTGCGCGCCACGGAGATCTCCTGCCTCGAGGAGGACCGGAGCCTCCACGTGCTGTGCTACTTCGTCTCCGAGGACCGCGACACCGACCTTCGGCGCCTCCTCTCGACGCTCTCCTCGGACCGCACCGCCCGCAACGACGAGCTGCTCGCGCGACTCGCCGAGCTCGGCTACGACAGGGTCACGATGGACGAGGTCCGTGCCTCGGCCGACGCCGGGACCACCTCCATCGGGCGCCCGCACGTCGCCGATGCTCTGCTGCGCCTCTACCCCCGAGAGTTCGCCTCACGACAGGCGGTCTTCGACGAGCTGCTCGGTCGGACCGGACGCGCGTACATCCGCAAGGCGCACGTGTCGGTCGCCGAGGCGAGCGCTGCCGCGCGCCAGGACGGCGCGCTCACGGTGCTGGCGCACCCGCTCATCTCCCTCATGCCCGACGTGTGGGCGGAGAACCGCACGCTCGACGAGATCACCAGGCGCGTCGACCCCGTGCTCGAGCGGCTCCGCACAGCGGGCCTGACCGGCGTCGAGTGCTACTACTCGCGGCACGACGCGCTCGAGACGGAGCGGCTCGTCGAGCTCGCCCGAAGCCACGGGCTCGTGCCCACGGGAGGCTCTGACTACCACGGCGCCAACAAGCCGGACATCTCTTTCGGCACTGGCACCGGCAGCCTCGCCGTCCCCGACGAGCTGCTCGGCGAGCTCGAGGCGGCCCGACCCGGCTGACGCCCCGCACCCTCGCGGACCCCGTGGAACGGGGCGAGGAGTGTGCGTCGTCGTCGGGGTGCGCGTGTCACCACCTTCTCGGAGCCGTCGAGCGCGAGCGGCGGCACGGCAACACGCGGATGCGCCGACAGGTCATTGCACGACGACGGCACCCTCGCGGGGCTTGCGCCGGTCGCGCGCGAAGCCGCTCAGGTGGTGCTCGCGCTCGCCGGCATGGATCCGCGCGGAACGATGGACGCGGCACCGCGCAGCTCGTCGACCGAGACGTCGAGCAGGCCCTCGACGACGAGGCGGTCGCCCGAGGCGACGCCGACGACCCCTACGGGGACTCCGGCGGCGTGCGCGGCGAAGGCCACCGCGTCAGGATCGCGGGTCGCGACGAGGAACCTCGACGGCAGCTCACAGAACAGCTCGCGGTGGCCCTCCACGCCCGAGGCGACGATGCCCTCATCGCTCGCGAGGCACAGCTCTGCGACCGCGACGCCGATGCCGCCGGACGAGACGTCGTGGACGGCCGCCACGATCACGTCCTCGCCCCGCAGCGACGGCGCGACCAGGTCGACGACGAGCGAGCAGGCACGGCGGTGCGCCGCGACGTCGAGCACCGGCGGGGCGCCGCCTCGACGGCCGTGGCGAGCGGCCCATGCAGAGCCTCCGAGTGGGTGCCGCACGCTGCCCCGCCCCTGGCGCACGCCGAGGAGCAGGATCGTGTCGCCACCCGTCACCGAGAGGCCGGGGGGAGCGGCGAGCAGCTCGTCGACCACTCCGAGGACGCCCAGCACGGGCGTGGGATCGATGTCGCGGCCCGCGCTCTCGTTGTACAGAGAGACGTTGCCGCCGATCACCGGCACCCCGAAGGCACGGCACGCCTCGGCGAGCCCGTCGACGCACTCGGCGAGCTGCCACATGACCTCTTCGTGCTCGGGGTTCCCGAAGTTGAGGCAGTTGACGACCGCCGACGGGTTCGCCCCGACACAGGCCAGGTTGGCGATCGACTCGGCGAGCACGAGGGCGGTCCCGCCCCGTGGGTCGAGCGCGCAGGCGCGCGGGTTCGAGTCGGTCGTGATCGCGACGCCGCGCGTCGTGGCAGGCAGTCCCGGGCCGCCCAGCCGCAGCAGCGCGGCGTCGGCGCCGGGTCCGACCACGGTGTTCAAGAACAACTGGTGGTCGTACTGGCGGTACACCCAGGACGGGTCCACGACGAGGGCGAGCAGGTCCTCTCGGCACGAGCCGCGGTGCTCGTCGGGCGTGGGGTCGTCGGCGAGCCGCTCGTCGAGGTCGGCGGGGCGTCGGCGCGGGCGGTCGTAAAGGGGGGCGTCGGTGGCGAGCGCCGCGGCGGGGACCTCCGCGAGGATCGGCCCGTCGAGGCCATCGCGGACCCGCAGCCACCCCACCGACGAGCCGCCGTCGACGGGCTCCGCAGCGGTCACCCGTCCCACCACCGTCGCGGTCACCTCCCAGCGGCGGCAGACCTCGGCGACGGCGTCGACGCTCCCGGGCGCGACGATCGCGAGCATGCGCTCCTGGCTCTCCGAGGTCATCACCTCGGCGGGCACCATGCCCTCTTCGCGACGCGGGACCGCACGGACGTCGACGTCCATGCCGAGGCCTGCGCGGGCTGCGGTCTCACTCGTCGCGCACGCGAGACCGGCACCGCCGAGGTCCTGGATGCCGACGACCAGGGCCCGGTCCAGCAGCTCGAGGCAGGCCTCGATGAGGCGCTTCTCCTCGTAGGGGTCGCCCACCTGGACGCTCGGACGCTTCTCCTCGTCGATCCCGTCCGCGCCGAAGCTCGCCGAGGCGAGCACGGAGACACCGCCGATACCGTCGCGACCGGTCGATGCGCCGAGCAGCACCGCCAGGTTGCCGACGCCGCTCGCCACGCCGAGGACCAGCCGCTCGGTCGGCAGCGCCCCCATGCACAGGACGTTGACGAGCGGGTTGCCGTCGTAGCAGGGGTCAAAGGTGAGCTCGCCGCCGACCGTTGGGACCCCGACGGAGTTCCCGTAGCTCGAGATGCCAGAGACCACGCCCTCGAACAGCCAGCGCTGCCGGGGTGCGTCCAGCAGTCCGAAGAAGAGGGGGTCCATGACGCACAGCGGGCGTGCCCCCATGGTGAAGATGTCGCGCAGGATCCCCCCGACCCCGGTCGCCGCTCCTTGGTGGGGCTCGATCGCCGAGGGGTGGTTGTGCGACTCGATGCGCACCGCGATCGCGACGCCGCCACCCGCGTCGATGACGCCGGCGTTCTCACCGGGCCCGACGAGGACGTGCTCGCCCTCAGTCGGAAGCCGCCCAAGATGGATCCGCGACGACTTGTACGAGCAGTGCTCCGACCACATCACGCCGAACAGCGCCAGCTCGAGGTCGTTCGGCGTCCGCCCGAGCACTCGGGTGACCTCGGCGAACTCGTCATCGGTGAGGCCCAGCGCACGGTGCCCCGCTGCCACCGACGCCATTGCCGCACAGTACCAAGGCACCATTCAGCGCCATCCGATGCCCGCCGTGCGACCCGCGGTGTCGTGTCGTCTCCCCCGTGGGGAATGCCACCAATGCCGACCCGCGATCACGTATGCAAACAATTCGTCAACGACGCCGCATGTGTGATTTGGAGCCGCCAGCAACTTCCGTCTATGGTGGTCAACTTCCCAACAAAGGATGTAGTCCAGTGCCCCGTGCAGCAACGAAGTCCGCCTCGAAGGCGGCCGCCAGGACAACGGCGAAGTCGACCGCGAAGACCGCAGCGAAGAAGGCGACTAGGAAGGCCCCGGCAAAGCCACGTGGCATGTCCGCAGCGCACAAGGCAGCCCTGGCGCAAGGGCGACGCGAGTCGCGTGCGATTAACAAGTATCTCGACGCCCTGAAAGCCGGGCGAGGCAAGCGGGGACGCAAGCGCACCCCGTCGTCGATCGAGGCGCGTCTTTCCAAGATTTCGAGGACCTTCGAGGACGCATCGCCGATGCAGCAGCTGGAGCTGACCCAGGAGCGAATGAACCTGGAGATCGAGAAGGCCAGGCTCGAGACGCGCGCCGACCTCTCGGCCCTCGAGAGGGAATTCATCGCCGTCGCCAAGGGCTATGCGGCCCGCCGAGGCATCTCCTATTCGGCGTTCCGGTCGATGGGCGTGCCCGCCGACGTGCTGGCCAAGGCGAACGTCCGCCGCACGCGAGGCTAGAACAACCTTCGGTCGCGCCCGCGGGTCTCAGACGCGCGCGTGGACGGCGTCGAGCAGCGATGAGAGCAGCACGAGGCCGTCCGTCGAGCCGAGGAGCGCGCTGCTCGCCCGCTCGGGGTGCGGCATCAGCCCAACGACGTTCCCAGCCACGTTCGTGATCCCCGCGATGTCGTCGACCGAGCCATTTGGGTTGTCGGTGTAGCGCAGGACGACGAGGTCCTGGGCCCGCAGGTCGTCGAGCGTGGCCTCGTCGCAGACGAAGGCGCCCGAGAAGTGGTTGATGGGGATCGTGAGGCGCTGGCCGAGTCGCGCGCCGCAGGTGAGCACCGACCGCGTGGACGTGACCTCGACGTCGGTCGGCTGGCACAGGAAGGTCAGTCCCGCGTTCTTCTGGAGGGCCCCGGGGAGCAGTCCCGCCTCGCAGAGGACCTGGAAGCCGTTGCAGATCCCGACGACGGGGCGGCCGCCGGAGGCGAAGTCCGCGACCGCCTCCATGACCGCCGAGAAACGCGCGATCGCGCCGGGACGCAGGTAGTCGCCGTGGGCGAACCCGCCGGGCAGGACGACCGCGTCGAGCCCGGCGAGCTCAGGGTCGTGGTGCCAGACGTACCGCACGTCGGCGCCCTCGGCGGCGAGCGCGGTCGCCGCGTCGTACTCGCAGTTGGTGCCCGGGAACACGACGACGCCGACGCGTGCCGGCATCAGCGCTCCACGAGCTCGACGGTGGCACGCTCGATCACCGGGTTCGCGAGCAGGCGGTCCGCGAGCGACTGGGCCAGCGTCCGCGCGGCGTCGGCACTGTCGGCGTCGACCGAGAGGCGGAACGACTTGCCGGCGCGGACGCCGTGGACGCCGTGGAAGCCCAGCGCGGGCAGCGCGCGCTCAATCGTGGCGCCCTCTGGGTCGGCGATGCCGTCGCGCAGTCTCACCTCGACGCGCGCGTCGAACCTCACGAGGCGTGACCGTACCAGTCATCGAGCGAGCGGCCGGTCACGCGCTCGTACGCCTCGACGTAGCGGCGCGACGTCGCCTCGACGACCTCGTTGGGGATGTGCGGGGGCGGCGGCGTGCGGTCCCACGGCTGGGCCGCGAGCCAGTCGCGGAACGGCTGCTTGTCGAAGGCGGGCGGGACCGCACCGCGCACGATCTCGCCCGCCGGCCACAGCCTCGAGGAGTCCGGGGTCACGACCTCGTCGCACAGCACGAGCTCGCCGTCGATCAGGCCCACCTCGAATTTCGTGTCGGCGAGGACCAGGCCGGCGGCCTCGACGCGACGCGCCGCCACCTCGAAGATCGCAAGGCACAGCGCCCGGATCCGCGTCGCGAGCGAGGGGCCCACGATCGCGCACGCCTCGTCGAAGGAGATGTTCACGTCATGTCCCACTGCCGCCTTGGTCGACGGCGTGAACATGGGCTCGGGCAGCGGATCGGTGAGCTCCAGCCCGCGCGGCGCGGGCATGGCGTGGATCGTGCCCGAGGCGCGGTACTCGGCGAAGGCCTGGCCGGCGAGCCGGCCCCGCACGATGCACTCGAGCGGCACCATCTGCGCGCGGCGCGAGAGCATGGCGCGCCCCGCGAGCCACGGCGCGGACGCGAACCCGGGGACTGCCGCGTCGAGCGCGGCGGGATCGCAGGTGAGGAGCGCAGAGTCCGCGACGCCCTCGAGCTGCTCGGACCAGAACGACGTCATGGCCGTGAGGACCCGGCCCTTCTCGGGGATCGGCTCGGCCATGACCACGTCGAAGGCGCTCAGGCGGTCCGAGGCGACGAGGAGGAGGCGATCACCTGCGACGGCGTAGAGGTCGCGCACCTTGCCGGTGTGCAGGTGGGCGAGCCCGTCGAGGACGTCCACGGTCACAGCCCATCGATGGCGTCGAGGAACCTCGAGCGGTGCACCAGCACGCGGCCAAGGTCGAACGCGACGTCGAGGTCGGACGTCTCGAGGGCCACGTCGGCGTCGCCCTCCAGGACCTTGCGAAACGGCGTGTGGGTCTCGACAGCCTCGGCGGCGGCGCGCTGGACGATCCGGTAGGCCTCGTCACGGGTCAGGCCCTTGTCGACGAGGGCGAGCAGCACCGACTGGGAGTAGACGAGCCCGAGGCTCACGTCCTCCAGGTTCTCCCGGGCGCGCTCCGCGTTCACGAGGAGCCCGGTCGCGAGCCCCGTCGCGCTGCGCAGCAGGAAGCCCGTGAGCTGGAGCGCGTCTGGCAGGACGACGCGCTCGACGGAGCTGTGCGAGATGTCGCGCTCGTGCCAGAGCGCGACGTCCTCCAGCCCCGGCACGAGGTAGCCGCGGACGACCCTCGCGAGGCCGCACAGCCGTTCGGCCACGACCGGGTTGTGCTTGTGCGGCATCGACGACGAGCCCTTCTGGCCTTCCGCGAACGGCTCGGCCACCTCGCCCACCTCGCTGCGCGAGAGGAGGCGCACCTCGGTACCGAACGCCTCGGTCGTCGTCGCCGTCGCCGCGCAGGCGTAGAGGACCTCGGCGTGGCGATCCCTGGCCAGGACCTGGGTCGCCGGCGCGGGCGTGAGCCCGAGCGCTGCGCAGACCTCCGCCTCCACCGACGGGTCGATGGCCGAGAAGGTCCCGACCGCGCCCGAGAGCTTGCCGACCGCGATCCCCTCGCGCGCGCGACTGAGCCGGACGCGGTCGCGCTCGGCCTGCAGTCCGAAGAGCGCGAACTTCGCGCCGAACGTCGTCGGCTCGGCGAACATCCCGTGGGTGCGGCCGGCGACGGGGACGTCGATCGTCGCCCGGGCGCGCGCGGCGAACGCCGCCACGAGCTTGCGCGAGTCCACGAGCAGCACGTCGAGGGCGCGCGTGAGCTGCAGCGCGAGGGCGGTGTCCACGACGTCAGAGGACGTGAGGCCGTAGTGGAGCCACGACGCCTCGGGAACCGCCATCTCGGACTGCACGACATCGACGAAGGCTGCCGTGTCGTGGTGCGTCTCGGCCTCGCGGCGCGCAACGGCCTCGACGAGCGCCGCGTCGACCACCGGGGCCGCGGCACGCAGTCGGGCCGCGGTGCCCGCCGGGGCCACGCTGTGGCGCTCCATCGCCGCGACGGCGAGGAGCTCCACTTCGAGCATGGCCGCGAACCTCGCCTCGTCGGTGAACAGCGCGGCGAGGTCCGGCGGTGCGTAGCGGGGGATCACGTCGTCGTCCCGTCCAACCCCGAGGCGACGTCACGACGCACCTGGCAGCCCTCGAAGGAGATCTGGTCGACCGCCTCGTAGGCGCGGGCGCAGGCCGCGGCGACGGTCGGCGCGAGGGCGGTCACCGCGAGGACGCGGCCGCCGGCGGTCACGTAGTGGTCGCGCTCCTTGCGCGTGGCGCCGTGGAAGACGACCACGCCCTCACGCCGCTCGGCGAGCTGGCCGTCCTCGGCCAGCCCTCGGATGACCGCCCCGCCCCCGACCGTCCCCGGGTAGCCCGCCGCGGCGAGCACGACTGTCACCGCCGCGTCGGTGGTGAACTGCGGCGGCCCCGTGAGCGTGCCGGTCGCGACCGCCTCGAACAGGTCGAAGGGGTCATCGGCGAGACGTGGCAGTACGACCTGGGCCTCGGGGTCGCCGAGCCGGACGTTGTACTCGAGGACCCGTGCCACGCCGCGGTCGACCATGACCCCGGCGTACAGGACGCCGCGGTAGTCGATCCCGCGCACCTGCAGCTCCTTCAGTGTCGGCTCCACGGCCTCGGACATGATCCTCGCGACGAGCGTGTCGTCGACGCCGTCGGCGGGCGACACCGCGCCCATCCCCCCCGTGTTGGGCCCCGTGTCGCCGTCGCCGAGCCGCTTGTAGTCCCGCGCGGGGGCGAGCGGGACCGCGGTCGACCCGTCGACGAGGACGAGGAGCGAGCACTCCTCGCCGTCGAGGCCCTCCTCGATGACGACGCGGCGTCCCGCGTCGCCGAAGGCGGCGCCGGACAGCTTGGCCGCGACGTCGAGCGCCGCCGCATCGAGGTCGTCGGTGACGAGCACCCCCTTGCCGGCCGCGAGGCCGTCGGTCTTGACCACGACCGTCGAGCCGAGCTGGTGCAGGAACGCGACGGCCGCGTCGAGGTCATCGAAGGTCCCGTAGCGAGCGGTCGGCACACCTGCGGCGTCGAGGACGTCCTTCATGAAGGACTTGGACCCCTCGAGGCGCGCGCCCTCCCGCCCGGGACCGACCACGCGGCAGCCACGGCCGCGCAGCTCGTCGGCGAGCCCGTCGACCAGGGGCTGCTCGGGTCCCACGACGTACAGGTCGGCGTCCACATCGACGTCGGGCGTGCCCGTCGGGGTGATCCGATCGGTACGCATCGCTGCCGAGCCCGGGGCGACCGAGACGTCCGCGGTGCGCGAGAGCGCGAGCGCCAGCGCGTGCTCGCGCGCGCCCGCCCCGACCACGAAGGCGTGACGGCTCATGGCACCGCGACGAACTGCTCGCGGCCGGGTCCCACGCCCACGACGTGGATCGGCACGCCCGTGCGCGCCGCGAGGAACGCCACGTAGTCGCGCGCGGCTGGCGGGAGGTCGTCGAACGACGTGCACGAGGTGAGGTCCTCGCGCCATCCCTCGAGCTCCTCGTAGACAGGAGTGACCGCGTGGAGCACGGACTGATGGTACGGCGGGAAGTCGTAGCGCTGGCCGTCGGCCTCGTAGGCGACGCACACCTTCACCGACTCGAGCGCGTCGAGCACGTCGAGCTTCGTGAGCGCGATGTCCGACAGGGAGTTGAGTCGCGCGGCCTGGCGCGCCATGGGCACGTCGAACCACCCGCAGCGACGCCGCCGACCCGTGTTCGTGCCGAACTCATGACCGCGCTCGACGAGCAGGTCGCCGACGTCGTCGGTGAGCTCGGTGGGGAACGGCCCGGCACCCACGCGGGTCACGTAGGCCTTCGCGATCCCGATGACCCGGGTGATGTCCCGCGGACCGATGCCCGAGCCGGTGCACGCGCCGCCGGCGACGGGGTTCGACGACGTGACGAAGGGGTACGTCCCGTGGTCGAGGTCGAGGAACGTCGCCTGGGCGCCCTCCAGCAGCACGTGGCGGCCCGCGGCGAGCTGGTCGTGCAGGAACCCCACGGTGTCAGCGATCATGGGCGCGATCCTCGGCGCGTACTCGTCGAGGTACGCCCCGGCGATCTCGGCGGCCGACATCGGCAACCGGTTGTACACGCGCGCGAGGACGCTGTTCTTCTCCTTGAGCACGACGTCGAGCTTCTGTCGGAAGATCTTCTCGTCCAAGAGGTCCTGCACGCGCAGCCCGACGCGCGTCGCCTTGTCCGCGTAGGCAGGGCCGATGCCGCGCTTCGTCGTCCCGAGCGCGTTGCGCCCGAGGAACCGCTCGGTCACCCGGTCGAGCTCCTGGTGGTACGGCATGATCAGGTGCGCGTTGCCAGAGACGAGCAGGTGCGAGGTGTCGACCCCCTTCGCCTCCAGCGTGTCGACCTCGGCGAGCAGGACCTGTGGGTCCACGACGACGCCGTTGCCGATCACCGGGGTCACCGCGGGGTACAGCACTCCCGAGGGGACGAGCTGCAGCGCGAAGGCCTCACCGTCGACCACGATGCGGTGCCCGGCGTTGTGCCCGCCCTGGTAGCGGACGACGACGTCCATCTCCTTCGAGAGGAGGTCGGTGAGCTTGCCCTTGCCCTCGTCACCCCACTGGGTGCCGACCACCACGGTTGCTGGCAACGCGTCCTCCGCACTCGCAGGCCACTCATCTTACCGACCGGGTCCGACGCCACCTCGGTCCAGCGCCGCGCGGCGTCGTCGCACGCGTCTCCGCCTGCCGGTACCGTCGCGGCGGTCACCGAACGGGTGAGGAGGACGGATGGTCGAGGACCTGGACGACCCGCGGCGCCACGAGCCGGCGTTCGTGCTCCCCGAGCGCGAGATGCTCGAGGAGTGGCTGGAGTTCCATCGGATCACGCTGCTCATGAAGTGCGAGGGGCTCAGCGACGAACAGCGCAAGCGGCGTGCGATCCCGTCCTCGATGCTGTCGCTCCACGGCCTCGTCCGCCACATGGCCGAGGTCGAGAGGAACTGGTTCGTGCGGGTGCTGCTGCGAGCGCCCGAGACGGGGCACTACTTCGCGACCCCCGGCGTCGAGGACTCCGAGCTCGTCCCGCTCGACCAGGCCGTGTGGGAGGACGACCTCGAGGTCTGGCGCGAGGCGTGCAACGCGAGCCGGACGAGCGCCTCGCACAAGCAGCTGGACGACACGGGGCTGCGCCGCGGCCAGCACTGCACGCTGCGGTGGATCTACGTCCACATGATCGAGGAGTACGCGCGGCACAACGGTCACGCCGACCTGCTCCGCGAGCTCGTGGACGGCACCGTCGGCTGGTAGCGCCCGCCAACGCTCGGCGCGCCGTCAGTGGGCGACGCGGAGCACGTCGCGCAGGCGCACCTTGGCACCGGTTCGCAGGATCGCCCGTCGGTAGATCACCGCGGCGAGGCGCGCGATGCCAACGGTGCACACGATGCTGATGGCCACCGACGCGCAGAACCCCCACACGGTCACCTGCCCGAGCCCCACGAGCACCGGCATCGCGAAGGGTGCGGTGGGCGGCAGGTAGGCGAGCACCTTGAACAGGGTCGACGCGTTGCCCGAGACGGCCGCGGTCAGGGCCATGACGTAGCCGAACACGATCGGGATGCTGAGTGGGAGCGCGACGGACTGGATCTGGTCCTGTCGCTCGGCCAGGGACGCCGCGGCCGCGTAGGCCCAGCAGTAGAAGGCGTAGCCGAGCACGAGCCAGAGCAGCGCGCTCGCGACCTCGGTCGGCGCGCTGCCGTGCAGGAGGTTCGAGCCGACCGCGGCACCGAGGCACAGCGCGAACGCCACGATCACCGATGCCTGGCCCATGGCCACGAGGCCGATCCCGAGGACCTTGCCCGCCAGCAGCTGCATCGGGCGCACCGTCGCGAGCAGCACCTCCACCACCCGGCTCGACTTCTCCTCCATCACCCCGAGCAGGATCCACGTGTTGTACTGCTGGAGCATCAAGAAGACGAGGATCACCCCGAAGATCGAGGTGCCCACGTTGCGGTGCGCCGTCGTCGTCGCGAGGCTCAGGACCGGGACGGGCCGGGCGCCCGCGAGCTGCGCGATCTGGCTCGGCGTGAGGTCCGCGGCCCGGTAGGCGGCACGCACGCCGAGGGACTCGGCGAGCGCGGTCGCGAGCTGCGTGCTCGTCGACGCGCCGGTCGGATCGAGCGTGGACACCACGACGGCACGGTCGCCCAGCATCACGACGTCGAGGTGGCCGGCGCTGAGCGCGCGGCGGGCGGCCGAGGCGCTCGGCTCGGTGACGACGTGCACGGTGATGCCGGCGGCTCGCGCCGTGGCGACCACGAGGGCGCCCAGCTGGTGCGGTGACGCCCCGACGACGCCGACCTGCTCGGGCGCCGACGAGCTGCGATTGAGGACCGGGATGACGATGGCCGCGGCGACCGCGACGAGGATGAACGCCGTCCCGATCCGAAAAGGCCTCCCCCGCACGCGCTCTCGGATCTCGCGCGCGGCGACCAGGGGCGCGCCGTGCAGGTCGACGGCCCCCTCGCCGCGGCTCGACGAGGCGGGACCGCGCCGTCGGCGGAGCCGCAGCCACAGGCGGACCGCCACGAAGACGACGACGCACGCCGCGACGACGGCACCGGTCATCCGAGCGCCTCGCGGAACACCTCGGAGAGCCGCCGGCGCTCGAAGGAGAACGCCGTCACGCGACCCGCGGCCATCGCCGCGCGAAGCACCGCGTCGCTGTCGACGTCGTCATCGAGGACGAGCCGGGCCTCGCCGCCGGCACGCTCCGACACGCGGACGCCCGCCAACCCCCCCGCCCAGCCTGCGTCCCGGTCGCCCTCGACGCGCACGACGAGCCGTCGCGGCCCACTCGCGGCGAGGACGTCGACGTCGCCGGAGACCACGACGCGCCCGTGGTCGATGATGGTGACGGACGCACAGAGGTCCTCGACGAGGTCGAGCTGGTGGCTGGAGAGGAGCACGCCACAGCCGGCGCGCGCCTGCTCCACGAGCACCTGTCCGATCGCGTCGATCCCCGCCGGGTCGAGCCCTGCGAGCGGCTCGTCCAGCACGAGCAGCTCGGGGCCGTGGACGAGCGCAGCCGCCAGCTGCACGCGCTGCTGGTTGCCGTGCGAGAGGCTCTCGACCTTGTCGTCGGCGCGGTGGGCGACGCCGAGGCGCTCCAGCCACGACCGCGTCGCGGCGGCGGCTCCCGCGGGGTCCATCCCGTGGAGCCGCCCGAGGTAGGCGACCTGCTCGGCCACCTTCATGGTGGGGTACAGCCCACGCTCCTCGGGCATGTAGCCGAATCGCCGCCGCTCCGCCTGGCCGATCGCGGCGCCGCTCCACGTCACCGACCCAGCGTCGAGGTCCGTGAGCCCGAAGATCGCGCGCATCGTCGTCGTCTTCCCGGCGCCGTTCGGCCCGAGGAAGCCGACGACGCGCCCGGCGGGCACCGAGAAGGTGAGGTCGTCGAGGGCGGTGACCGATCCGAACCGGCGCGTGAGGCCGTTGAGCTCGAGCGGACCCACGATGTGGTCAGGCTATTCGTGGTCCCCCGCCGCTGGCCGCGATGCGCTCAGCGCAACAAGAGGGCATCGCCGACCACGTCGACGATGATCGTGTCGCCCTCTTGGTAGCGGCCCTCGAGCAGCGAGAGGGCGAGCGGGTCCTCGATGTGGCGCTGGATCACGCGGCGCAGCGGCCGCGCGCCGTAGTCAGGCTCGTAGCCGCGATGCGCGATCCACACCGCGGCCGCGTCGCCGACCTCGAGCGCGAGTCGTCGCTCGGCGAGGCGCGTGCGCAGCCGACCGAGCTGGATGCCCACGATCACCTCGAGGTCCCTCTCGGTGAGGGGTCGGAACCGGACGATCTCGTCGATCCGGTTGACGAACTCCGGCCGGAAGAACGACGCGGGATCGACGGTGAGGTTCGACGTCATGATGAGCACGACGTTGGTGAAGTCGACCGTGCGCCCCTGCCCGTCGGTGAGCCGTCCGTCCTCGAGGACCTGCAGCAGCAGGTTGAAGACGTCGGGGTGGGCCTTTTCGATCTCGTCGAGGAGCACCACGCCGTAGGGCCGGCGGCGCACCGCCTCGGTGAGCTGGCCTCCCTCCTCGTAGCCGACGTAGCCCGGGGGCGCGCCGACGAGGCGAGAGACCGCGAACTTCTCCATGTACTCGGACATGTCGATGCGGACCATCGCCTTGTCGTCGTCGAAGAGGAACTCGGCGAGTGCCCGGGCGAGCTCGGTCTTGCCGACCCCGGTCGGGCCGAGGAACAGGAACGAACCGATCGGCCGATTGGGATCCGACAGGCCCGCCCGTGATCTGCGCAGCGCATTCGACACGGCGATGACCGCCTCGTCCTGGCCGACGACACGGCTGTGCAGGAGGTCTTCCATCCGCACGAGCTTCTCGACCTCACCTTCCATCAGCTTGGACACGGGGATGCCGGTCCAGCGGCTCACGACGTCGGCGACGTCCTCGGCGTCGACCTCCTCTTTGAGGAACGCATGGTCGCGCTGGAGCTCTGCGAGCGCCGCGGTCGCCGTCTCGATCTCGCGCTCCAAGGTGGGAAGCTCCCCGTAGCGCAGCTGTGCGGCGCCCTCGAGGTCGCCCTCTCGCTCCATTCGCTCGGCCTCGGTGCGGCGCTCCTCGTAGGTCGCCTTCGCCTCTCGGATCCTCGCGATCGCCCCCTTCTCGGCTTGCCACGCCGCGGCCATCGCGTCGGCCTCTTCCTTCAGCTCGCTGAGCTCGGCCTCGAGGCGCTCGAGGCGCTCCTTCGAGGCATCGTCGGTCTCCTTAGACAGCGCCATCTTCTCGATCTCGAGCTGGCGCATGCGACGGGTCACGACGTCGAGCTCGGTCGGCATCGAGTCGATCTCGATGCGCAGCCGGGAGGCCGACTCGTCGATCAGGTCGATCGCCTTGTCCGGGAGGAACCGGTTCGTGACGTAGCGATGCGAGAGGGTCGCCGCTGCGATGAGCGCCGCGTCCTGGATGCGCACGCCGTGGTGGACCTCGTAGCGCTCCTTCAGCCCGCGCAGGATGGCCACGGTGTCGTCGACGCTGGGCTCGCCGACGTACACCTGGGCGAACCGTCGCTCGAGGGCCGCATCCTTCTCGATGTAGGTGCGGTACTCGTCGAGCGTCGTCGCGCCGATGAGCCGCAGCTCACCGCGCGCGAGGAGCGGCTTGATCATGTTGCCGGCGTCCATCGCACCTTCGGCAGCCCCCGCGCCGACGATCGTGTGCAGCTCGTCGACGAAGGTGATCACGTCGCCCTTGGCGTCCTGGATCTCCTTGAGGACGGCCTTGAGCCGCTCCTCGAACTCGCCGCGGTACTTCGCCCCCGCCACCATCGATCCGAGATCGAGCGCGATGAGCCGACGCCCGCGCAGCGACTCGGGGACGTCGCCCTCCACGATGCGCTGGGCGAGCCCCTCCACGATCGCGGTCTTGCCGACCCCGGGCTCGCCGATGAGGACCGGGTTGTTCTTGGTGCGCCTCGAGAGCACCTGGATGACCCTGCGGACCTCCTCGTCGCGGCCGATGACCGGGTCGAGGCGGCCCTCCCGGGCGAGCTCGGTCAGGTCGCGGCCGTACTTCTCGAGCGACTGAAACGTGTCTTCGGGGTCCGCCGAGGTGATCCTCGCCGACCCCCGCACGTTGCGCAGCGCACCGAGCAGCGCCTCGGTCGTGGTCCCGAGCTGCGACGCGAAGGCCAAGAGCACATGGTCGACCGAGAGGAAGTCGTCGGACAGGTCGGCGCGGATGCCGTCAGCGCGTTCGAGCCCCTCACGAGCCTCGCGGGAGAGCTCGGGCGACGAGCCGCCGACGTTGCGCGGCAGCGCGGCCAGGCGCTCGCGGGTCGACTGCGCGGCCGCCGTCGCGTCGACACCCGCCTGGGCGAGGAGCGGGCCGGCGATGCCCTCTTGCTGGGCGAGGATCGCCGCGAGCAGGTGGGCGGACGTGACCTCGGGGTTGCCCGCGGCCGTCGCCTGCTGCAGCGCGGTGTTGAACGCCTCCTTGGTGCGCGTCGTCCACCTGGTTGGGTCGAGCGCCATCGGTCAGCCCCCCTGTGGCGCCGCGCGCCAGAGGACCGCAGTCTGGCGCACCGGCACGAGGTCGCGCCGAGAGGCGCGGTGCGCCTCTTCGATGCTGCGCGCCGCGGCGACACGAAGCGCCTCGAGCTCGCCGCGCAGCCCCGCGAGCTCACGCTCGAGCTCGAGGATCCTGCGGACCCCTTCGAGGTTGTGCCCTTCGCTCGTTAGCTGCTGGATGCGCCGCAGCTGGGCGAGGTCCAACTCCGAGAAGCGACGCGATCCCCCGCTCGTGCGCGATGGGTCGAGCAGTCCGGTCCGCT
>Ga0182024_10002395_pt1 | contig 46533 bp, 47 predicted proteins | sample P32metaG_FD_120480 | JGI IMG/M metagenome (GOLD analysis project Ga0182024, IMG submission 120480) | Permafrost microbial communities from Stordalen Mire, Sweden - P3-2 metaG (Illumina Assembly) | ecosystem: Environmental > Terrestrial > Soil > Wetlands > Permafrost | place: Sweden: Stordalen... | reverse complement strand
GCCGGGTCCGTATTTCCGCTACCGCTAAGGGTACGCGCATGCTGCAAGAGGCCCGTCAACGCCGGATTGAATCTCTCGCCGGCCATCTCAAGTTGCTGACTCGTAAAGAGTTGGGTCTGCTGAAGGAAGCCGTGGGCATGCTGGATAAAGTCCTTTCCCGCGGGCCTTAGCCCCAGGAAACTCGTTTTTCGGCAGATGGATCGGCTCGGAGCTAGACATGGGGTGTAAAATGCCTCTCGACTTTGGGAACTGCAGCCGAGGCGCTCCGTTTGGCAGTGGTTCTCGAAAGACCCATTCGACTCTGTTTATGAACTCGGGAGGATACCACCATGGGCCACTTTGATCGTCTGCAGTTAGCCGCAAGAGTCACGTACTATCTCGGTTGGATCTCACTGTTAATGGGAGGATTGATCCACTTCCATATCGGAGGATCGTTATTCACAGCACTGAACCTAAGCAAGCGCAACCTGTTTGAGGTTAGTGTGGTGTTGTTCGTCATTTGCGTGGCCTCCGGCGTCCGTGCTCTCACTGCGGCGGACAAGCAGGTACCGGTTGGGGTAAGAAAACAGGTTGCTGCGTAGAAACTTTAAGAGTTGGCTGCATGTTCCGCGGTAAACAGAAACTCCCCTCAGCAAAACTCCCGCAGGTCGCGCCGCCCCGGCGCAGAGGCAGCGTTGCGTTTGGGCCGTTTTCCGTTTGTGCGGTCTTTCGCTTGACCGAGAGATTCCTGCCAGCTATTAAGCGGATGCATTGTTCGTTTTTCGGGAACGAGGTTCGATCTGATGTCGACAACGCCGCCTGGCGGTCTAGGATTCTCGCTCTTCTCCCCGTCGTCTCTGCTGGTCCGGCCGACGTGGCAGCGTTGCAGGTGGACCTGAAGGGTTTGTAACTAGGTCTCGAGGCCCACATAGCATACGCGTCCGACCAGGTAGTCGCGCGCCTTTTTGCCTTCTTCCATCGCCATCACCTCGACCGGGTAAGACTGGTTGTGCGGACGCAGCACCAGGTGCTTACCGGCCAGCTCCACATACTTGATGGTGAACGCGCCATTCTTGTTCACGGCGTACATATTGGACTCGCCTTTGCGGTAAGGCTTGAGCGAGTTGTAATGGCGATCAATCAGGACGGTTGCACCCGGCAGCAGCCGGGGATACATGCTCATGCCCTCGCGCGCATCGGCCTTGATGAGCACGAAACGCTCCCAGGCGTCGCGGTCGCCTTCCATTTCGGAGCGCAAGCCGCGAAGGAAGCTCTTTTTGAACTTCAGGATCTCCTTCACACTCATGCTCATGACCAAGGGGACGGTCGCGGCGATCTTCTCGCTGACCAGGAGCACGTTTTCAAATTCGTCATCGCTGGGCGGCAAAATGCTGGCGCGTTTGTTGACCTCGATGGGATCGAGCAAATCCAGGACCGAAAGGCGCTGCACTTTCAATACTTTGTCCATGCCCTCAATGCTGAGGCCGCGCTTGCGATTGAGGAAGTTGGAGATGTGCGCCTGCTTGAACCCTGTCTCCTGGGCCAGCCGCAAGCCGGTCAAGCCGCCCTCTTCAATGCGTTTCCACAGGGTCTTGCGAAGATTGTCCTGCAAGACTTTGAATTTCATGCGGGGAGTATACATCGCTCTATAGCGATTTGCTATTGATAGATCAAGCACAACATCTGAAAGGAATTGCCTCCAGCACAGGAAAAATGCCGCAAACGCGGCGATTTCCACAGCAAATATGCCCGCTTCGTACTATCACTTTGCGCTAATCACGATGCAAGCACAACATCTGCACGCAAATATAACGGGCGAACCCGTGGAGCTATACTATGAGCGTCTTGCTATAACTCAACCTCCCCTACCAGGAGACACGCAATGGAGAGCAATCGACAATCCGACAGCGAGGAGACCGGCTTCGTGGAGTTCCGCCGCAAGGTGCGTTCCGCCGAGGTGCTGTCTTTCGCCATGGAGCGCTTTTTGGAGCAGCTCCATTTTACGGGCCGGGTCAGCGTGGTGGTGCAGAACGGCCGGGTGCTGAAGTCCGGCTATGAGGAGGGCTACTTCCGCCAGGCGAGCTAGGGCCAAACCCAATCCGGCCGCGGCAACCGGCGGAAGGCTGAAGAGCACTCATAAATAAATATTTCACTCAGGTACTCCGTAACAGAAACGGGCCCTGTGACCGAGGAATCGGCGCGGGGCCTTTTGTTTTAGCTGTCGGCTGTCGGCTCTCGGCTATCAGCAAAGACGAGGTTTTTGCCTGAAAGCTGACCTCGGATAGCTGAAAGCTGATTTGGAGGGCAGTCATGGAAGTCGAAGATCAAGCAACAATTCTGTTGGAACTGAAGTACTGCGAACGATGCGGCGAACTGTGGGTGCGTCCGTCGGGCTCGGAGGAAGTCTATTGCGCCTCCTGCGCCATTGAAATGGCGGATTTGCGCTTCCCCGCAAAAAGAAACCACTCCGCGTTTGCCGGGAAACCACAACACGGACACCGCCCGTCCAGGCCCGCGGCTGGTGGTCCATAGGGGAAGATTCTCTAGCCAGGACGTTGCTGCGCCGTTTGGGATTTCCGGAGGAGTCATCTCCCGTCGCTGCAGAGCCGGAAAATCCAGTTACCAAAGATACCGAGCCAGACCCAGCAGTAGTCGCGAAGGATGCCTTAGAATGAAAGTAGAGAGTTGGTCGGTGGTTGCGAGCCGAATGTCCCTGGCTTTGTCTGGTGTTCTGGAAGGCCGAGCCGCGGCGCGGGGGTTCGATCAGCTTCATTTACACAGGACTTTCAGAATGGACATGACATGGGTGACTGGCCGGATCGCGGTCGGTGGCGGAATTTGGACGGCGGAGACCATGGCGAAGGTGGCGCGCGCGGGGATAACGCACATCATCGACATGCAGCTTGAGTTTGACGACACTGCTTTGGCCAAGCCGTTCGGAATTAAAGTGCTCTGGAACGCGATCGATGATGATTTCCTGCCGAAGCCTCCTGAGGTCTTCCAGAGTGGAGTGGAGTTCGCGCTTGAGGCTTTGGATGAGGACGGTACCAAGCTGTTGATCCATTGCGCTGCGGGAATACACCGGGCCCCGATGATGGCATTGGCTATACTCACGTCGCTAGGCTGGACCATGGAAGCATCCATTGAGTTGATTGAGACCAGGCGTCCGGTAGTAGATTTCGCCGATGTGTATGTCAGTAGCGTGCAGAGGTTTTTGCAAGCCCAGCAGAAGGCGGTGAGCGTTAGATCCGGACGCTAGGGTTTTCTCAGCAGGCAATCACTCTGCAAATCATTCAATAGCAAGTCATTCACTTGCAAATCATGAAAGTTCAGTTCCCTTGCGCAGCGACACGGGCGGGATTCTGCCTCTGACGTGAGTTTTGGAGGAATCATGTACGGCGCCGCGCGCCCCCCCTGGGGCGGCTTTTTTGTTGGCTGCTGTTCGATGGTGCTGGCATCGGTGTGGCTAGATGCGCAACCGCCCGCGCTCACCACGATCAGCGAAGTGCATTATCCAAGGCGCGACCGGCCATTCGCCAGAGCGACGAATCCCGCCAGTGTCACGGCGCAGCAATGCGGGACGGACAACGGCATTCATGGAGCCGTGCGGCACGTGAAAGAACCGTTGGCACGAACGGCGACCGATTGCGAACATGCCGCGCTGGCCGTGTTAGATGACGGAGCGATAGTTGGGTGGACGGGCGAATACAACGGGTGGAATGATTTTCTTCCGGGGAATGCGCAAGATATCTTTCCGGGGGATGCACTCAGCATCAACATGCCGTCGCGGGGGAGCGGCTTTTCAGGCCATTGTGCGCGAAGTGGATATTAGTTTGAAGAATTTGGCGGGAGAACACAGCCTTTACCAGATCAAGTTCGCGAATGATGCGGCCAACATGCCGGCGTTCGAATTCGAAGCTGCAAAGATCACTACTCCACAGGATGCGACCGCGTTCATCAACTCGCAGGTCGGGGCAGTTTTTTCTGCCGGACCTGACTGCAGCGGCGATTACACAAGTGACTTCGACCACGGTCAACTTCGACGCGGGCGTTACTCCGCCGACCGGAGGAGGAATCGAGGTTCGGTGGAGCGATGCCGGATGGGGCCCGGACAACGATCGCAATCTGGTGGGACGATTTGGCTCGCAGACGTTTACCGCGCCACGGCTGGCGCGGGTACAGACTTACTTTCTGCAGCAATATGACGGCTCGGCCCCACCTAAATATTGCAGATATTCGGCAGCCTTGCATGTGGATTATCCGTTATGACGCGCCATGAAGACGAAGTGACGGGCAGCCATGCGCATCACGCTTCTCCCGGGAAACAGCCGCTGGTGGTGCGGGTCCCCGATAACAACTTTCAACGCGAGGTGCTGGCAAAGCTGGAACTCTGGAAGCCAAGATGGACATGCTGTTCGGCAGTTACCAGCCAGGTCGGATGAAGCTCGCAGAGGACAGAATCGTGGCGCTGGAAAAAAATGATATCAGGCGAAGCGTTTATGACCGGCTGCTGAATGCGGTGATCGCGATTAGTGTGGTGATTTTGATGCACGACCGGTTTAAGTCTAAGTACGCGTTCCTTTCCCGGGTCGATGCGTTCGCGGTCCGATTCCATCTCAATCACATCGTTAAGGAGAAACAGCGATGGATTTTCCATCCAAGTTGCTGCAGGAGATTGTTCCTGCCGTGGTCACAGGAATTGAGAACTTGTTCGGCAATCGTCCCGGGGCCGAAAAGAAAAACACGGCGATATCGTTTGTACAAACTGCCTTGTCGATGGCGAGTGCGATCGAGAGCCGCGAAATCGTCGATGAGACAGGGTTCAAGGCGCTTGAGCATGGTGATCGACGGAGTTGTGAAGTGTTTAAATGCCTCGGTGTGGGCAAAGAAACCATCAGCCATCGGGAATTCAGCCGTCAGCGATCAGCCATCAGAGAAACCATCTCAAGGGTGAGAGTGAGAGCGTCTCATCGATGCGAATTCCCTATCCGACTTCCTCGCTCCAGCTCTCCAGCGTCTTCTTTACCAGGGCCATGAACTGGTCGGCGATTGCGCCGTCGATCAGGCGGTGGTCGTAGCCGAGCGTAAGGTGAACGACAGAACGGATGGCGATCGAGTCGCTGCCTTGATCGTCGGTGATAACCAGAGGCTGCTTGGTGATGCCCCCCACGCCCATAATGGCGGAGTTGGGCTGATTGATGATGGGCAAGCCGAACACGGCGCCAAACTGGCCAGGATTGGTGACGGTGAAGGTTGAGCCTTCCACTTCTTCGGGCTTCAGCTTCTTGTTGCGAGCACGTTCTCCAAGATCGGTGATACCGCGTTGCAGTCCGAGGAAGTTGAGTTCATCGGCGCTCTTGAGCACGGGAACAATCAATCCCCAATCGAGGGCCACCGCGATGCCGACGTTGACATGGCGATGGTAGCGGATGCTTTCGCCCTCAAGCGAAGCGTTGATGAGGGGGAACTGCTGTAGAGCGATGATGGCTGCACGCACGAAGAACGGCATGAAGGTCAGGCGCGCACCATTGCGCTGCTCGAATCCGGCTTTATTCTTGTCGCGCAGATTGACGATGCGGGTAAAATCCACTTCATACATGCAGTGGACGTGGGCGCTGGTGCGGCGTGATTCGATCATGCGCTGGGCGATGATCTTGCGCATGTTGGTCAACGGCACGAGCTCGCCGGGAATGGCGGCGGGAACAGGTCGCGGCGTGGGAGGAGCAGACGCGGCTACGGCAGCGGGCCGGGAAGGCGCTGGGGTTGGAGCTACTTGATTGCCCTCGATAAACGCCTGAATGTCCTGCTTGGTGATGCGCCCGCCGAGGCCGGTACCAGGCACCTGAGCCAGATTGATGTTGTTGTCGCGAGCAATCTTACGCACCAAGGGTGAGGAGCGGGCGGGCTCGTCGCCTTCCTCATCCGCGGATTCTCTTGGTTCGGCAACCGGTTCGGGCTTGGCTGACGCTGGGGATACTTCCTTTTTCTTCTCAGTGGCGGCTTGAGGCGGAGCGATTTTCGCCGGCGCGGCGGCCATGGCCTCGCCATCGGCTGCAATCGTGCCAACGACTGTGTTGACCTGGACGGTGGATCCCTCGGAAACTTTTATGTCCTGTAAAACGCCGGAAGCGGGCGCAGGAATTTCGGCGTCTACTTTGTCAGTAGAGATTTCAAACAGCGGCTCGTCGCGCTGTACTTTGTCGCCAGGCTTCTTCAGCCATTTGGTGATGGTTCCCTCGACGATGGACTCGCCCATCTGGGGCATGACAATATCAGTCGGCATAATTCCCTTCCGTGCAGCCCGGATGCAAATTTCGGGCTAAAGGCAAATCCTTATTATATATAAAGGCTTGCGAGGGGCTGGGTGGAAGCACGAACCAGCGGTGGATCAGTTCGAAATTTCCACGGATTCGCGCGAGATCCCTCGCCCGGCTGAACTGCGCCGGATCTTCGGGATGACCTAACCGTTTCTAGTGCTTGTGCTCTTCCGGTTTTTCGGAGCCTGCGGGCCGGGGAGTAACTCCGAAAGATTTCTTCCAATAATCCTGCACGGCAGGTGGCAGTTTTTCGACGTGTGAAAGAAACGCGGTCACCTTCCAGATGTCCTGTTCGCTTAAGGTCTTGTTCCATGCAGGCATACCGGTATAGCGAACGCCGGTGCGCACGGCGTAGAAAATGTGCCACTCAGGGTCGTCCAGGGGATCGAGAATGAGTTGTGGCGGGGGTGGATAAAACGATTTTTCCAGCGGGCTGGGCTTCTGGTCGAGCGTTCCATGACAGAGGGCACAGTTCATGGTGTAAATCTTCATGCCATCGATCAGATTGTCATCGGTGGGCAAAATGGGGCTATTCGCGCGCGGCGCATGGCGATCCATGGAGGCATCCAGGGCGGACATAGCGATGTGCATCTCCAGGCGCGGAGGAGTGGCGTCCGCGTTCGTGGGGACAAAGCCAAACATCGCAAGGGCCAATCCGCCCACGACAAGAATGATGAGTGTGACCACAACTCCGAGAACAAAATTGCGCATTTCCCCCTCCTCCCGCAGCCTCAAACTTTCACGGACTTTCAATTTCAGTACGCCTTCAGGCGACGCGCCTCCCGCACCACATCGCTCACTTTCGGCAAGAAATATTCTTCCTGCGGTGGGGAAAATGGCACGGGCGTATCCAGCGCAGTGATGCGAACGATGGGGCCATCAAGATCGTCGAAAGCTTCTTCATTGATGATGGCGGCAAGTTCACCAGCGATGCCACCGGTGCGAACGTCTTCATGCAGCAGAATCACTTTGTTGGTTTTCTTCACCGTCTGAACAATGGCTTCGTGATCGAGTGGAGAAAGGGTGCGCAGATCCACAATTTCCACATCGATTCCCTCTTTCGCCAATATGTCAGCCGCTTCCAGAGCGATGTGCACCATGGCGGCATAAGTGATGATACTTAGATCGTGGCCTTCACGGGCGACTCGAGCCTTCCCGAGCGGCACGATGTAGTCTTGCGCAGGCACTTCTTCTTTGATGCGGCGATAGAGATACTTGTGTTCGAAGAAAATGACCGGGTTGTTGTCGCGGATGGAAGCCTTAATCAAGCCCTTCGCGTCATATGCAGTCGCCGGGCAAACGACTTTCAGCCCGGCGGTGTGGACGAAGTACATTTCGTTGTTCTGGGAGTGAAACGGGCCGCCGTGGACATTGCCCCCGCTAGGCCCCCGCAGAACAAGAGGCGAGGGAGGGCCCCAGAGATAGTGCGTTTTTGCAACCATGTTGGTGATCTGGTTGAAAGCGCAGCCGATGAAGTCCATAAACTGGAATTCCGCGACTGGACGCATGCCGGTAAGAGCGGCACCGAAAGCCGCGCCGACAATCGCTGACTCGGCAATAGGCGTATCAATGACTCGCTCGGCGCCAAAACGATCGATGAAACCGTCGGTGACTTTGAACGCGCCACCGTAGATGCCGATATCTTCACCGATACAGAAAACGGTGGGGTCGCGCTCCATTTCCTCCCAGATACCCTGGCGGATGGCTTCGAGATAGGTTAGTTGGGGCATAGTCCGTGAAATTTATGTGCCGCCAGCTTTAACAATATATTCCAAAGTGCGATGTTTGCGCATGGAAGGCGAGTCATCCCCGGAGTTGCCACACCGGCTTCGGCGGTTCTATAGTCGTCGTGAGGGATCCCCGAAATGCTCCGAATGCTTCTTCACTGGATCGTCACCGCCCTGGCGGTCTGGATTACGTCCCGACTGATATCTGGCTTCTATGTGAGCGGTGCGGAGGCCGCGTTGATCGCCGCGGTTGTGATCGGCCTGGTCAATGCCACTCTTGGACTCTTTCTTAAAGTCATTACATTCCCCTTGACCATCCTCACTCTGGGACTGTTCTGGTTTGTCATCAACGCGGTGATGATCGAACTGGCATCGCAATTTGTGCCGGGATTTCACATCGCCAGTTTTGCCGCCGCGTTCTGGGGAGGAATTGTTCTAAGTCTGGTGAACATGCTGCTGAAGTGGCTGGTCCTCCCGTCAAAAGATCGAGCCTGATTCGAGAACTTTAGTAATAACCTCCCCCTACGAAACTCTGCTCCGCAATGTGCCACGGTGATAGACTCGGGCTGCATTTTCTGCGGCCCGGTTCCACCCAGTCCCCCGGCTGGGTGAAGATTGGCATCATGTCTGCAGATCCGTTCGGTACGCCGAGGGTCTCTTGGTGGAAACTTTGGCGCATCCTAGAGGATTGAAGCAACCGGACAGCCGAGGGGCTTGTCCCTGTGGGCCCAGAAGGCGAAGACAACATGTACTTCATTCGTGAGCTTTTCACAAGCACGGACGCTGTGCGTGCCGGTTGATTGCGGCCGTTTCCGCATGAAGAACCACTTCCCCCGGGGCATTCTAAGTTGACAACCACGGACGCTTTCGAGAAGTCGCCGCAACAGTCCGCTCCACGTCCGATGCCGGTAATCGTGCTGGGTGGCGGAGTGACCGTAGCTGCCGTGCTCACCTTGCTGGCACGAGCTGGAATTCCAAGCTACGCGGTTTGCCCCCAGTCTGATTTCGTGAGGCGTTCCCGCTGGTACCGGAAGTTGCCCTCGGTCAGTAACCCCTCACCGGAAAACCTTGAGGAGTTACTCGAGAAACTGACGATTGAGCGCGCGGTCCTCATGCCATGTGCCGATGATTGGCTGACCGCTGTCGCAGCGCTTCCGAGTTCCCTGGCGGAAAGGTTCCCTTCCAGCGGACCGTCTTCCTCCGTAATTGAAGTTCTGGTGGACAAGTGGAGTTTTGCGCGCTTGCTGGACCAGCAATCGCTGCCACATCCACGGACCCATCTTATTGCTTCAGTGGCCGAACTGGCCACGCTGCCCGCTGCCGAGTTCGGCGGCGCGATTTTGAAGCCACTCTCCTCAGTCGACTTTTCCAGCAAGTACGGCGTTAAAGGCTTTGTGGTGGAGAGCCAGAACGAGGCATTGCGAATCATGGCGGACCTCGAGTTTCCGATCATGCTGCAGGAATTTATTCCGGGACCTCCTACAGCTGGTTATTTTCTTGATGGTTTCGCGGACCGCAACGGGCAGCTTTGCGGGCTGCTGGCACGGCAGCGCCTGCGCATGAGCCCTCCCAAACTGGGGAATAGCACGCTGATGGTAAGCGTACCGTTGAGCGAAGTGGCAGCCGCGGAGGAATCACTCAGAAGGTTGCTTGGGCACATGAAGTATCGCGGAACTTTCAGCGCGGAATTCAAGCGCGACGAACGCGACGGACAATTCAAACTGCTCGAGATCAATGGCCGCCCCTGGTGGTATATAGAATTCGCGGCGCGCTGCGGTCTGGATGTCTGCTCGATGGCCTATCAAGACGCATTGGGTATGCCCGTCAAAGCAGTACAAGAATATGAAATCGGCCGGCGTTGCATATTTTTTGTGAATGATATTCGCGCCTGGAGAGAACAACGCAAGCTTGGTCGAGACGAAAGCCTGTGGTCGTGGACGCGTCCCTGGTTTGGCGCTGACGGAACCCCTTTTCACTGGAATGATCCGTGGCCGGCGCTGGCTTATGCCCGCAGACTGCTGCATGAACACAAGGTGCGACGGAACCGCGAAAAGATGCAAGAGCTGCTGCAGCGCCAGCCCACGCAACCCGTCCGGCGCAAGTCCAGCATCTGAGTGCCGACTCCAGATCCGGCGGGAACCGCAGCTATTTCTTGTTCTTGCTCAGCTTACGGCGAATGTCGGGCCAGAATTCTTTCACCGCAATCGTGATCGTGTCATAGCCAACCTGCGTACCCCAGACACTTGCAGTATTTGCCAAAGTCTTATCAGCCCTGGGGTGGTAGCTGTAAGTAGAAATGGCGGCCGAAAGCGCACTGCCGAAAATCTCGGAGTAATTGAATTGCTGATGCCCGGAATCAGTGCGGGTGACAAAAATCCGGCTGACTGCATAACCGGTGCGATGAGCGAAGCTGCCCTCGCCGGACTGAAAGAAACGAGGGTCCTGGTGAAGCATGGACGGAAGGACCGCGCCCGTCATAAAGTTCTCAATTGTGCCGTCGGCAAAAGCTGCTCCGAAGCGTTTCCCGTAGCCCTCAGCCCCTTGCCCATAGCCCGGTTCGCTATTTTCCGCCTGGCTGACGCCCGCTAGAAAACCGTACCAGGGCACTTGGACATAATCGAACGAACTTCGCGCCACTACCTTATATTTTTCTTTGGTAGTGAGCGGCGAAACATGAGCACCATTTTCCAAAGTCAGAAAGTTTGGCAATGCGTAAAAGAGCCGGTCATTCGATGTTCCAGACGTAGTGCCCGCGGGCTGCCCCTGGCCCGTTTTATTTTGATCGTCTTTACTCTGGGCCGCGGGGCCCGGAGTTGCGGAGCCTTGACCCGCGGGTTGCGGCTGCTGCGACGCCGAAGAACCGGCAGCCGGTTGGGGCTCTTGGGCAACGGAGATCAGGGAGCAAAGAATTGCGAAGGCAAGAAGGAAGCGGACGAATGAGCTTGTCAAATCTATCTCCTAAAAAGGCGCTTGCGTCAAGAACTGCGACGGAACTCGCCGTACCATACGACCCTAGCTCTTGGATGCAGGTTTGGAAAGAGAGGGTTCGCGATCCAAGCAGTCAGAATGCAGAAGGCCACTACCCATGGAGCCTCAGTTTGACAATAAAGTGGGCGGCTTTACGTTTCTTTACAGGCGCTTTTAGGACTTAGCACTTTCGGGTCGCGAAAACTGAGTTTCCAAGGAAAACAATGGTCGGGACGGGCAGATTTGAACTGCCGACCCCTCGCACCCCAAGCGAGTGCTCTACCAGGCTGAGCCACGTCCCGACAAGGAAAACAAGCCGCAGTACCTACAAAGCCAGCGGCGGGGTTGACCCAAGAATTTTACACCAGCGAGCCGGGTTCCGTCCGGGAGAAGCTCTTACTTCTTGCGGGAGGGTTTGCGGGGCCGTTCTGGCTCGAGAACGGCGAACTGGATCTTCTTCTCCACCGGATCAATGCGATCGACCAGGACTCGTACCTTTTGCCCCATGCTATAGATCCTGCGATTGCGCTGGCCAATGATTTCGCGAGTGTTCTCGTGGTAGGCGTAGCGGTCGTCGGTGAGAGTGGCCAGCGGAACCAGGCCCTCGATGAACAGGTCGGTGAGCTCCACGAAAAAACCGTACTTAGTGACGCTGATGATCAAGCCGTCGAAATCTTCGCCGACCCTGTCCTGCATGAACTTGACCTTCTTCCATTCCATTAGTTCACGCTCAGCTTCGTCGGCGCGGCGTTCCGAGTGGCTGGACTCTTCGGCGATGTCGTGAAGTTCTTCGAGCGGGATGGGGCCGGTGAGAGGTTCGAGCGATTCGCGATGGGCGACATGATCGCGCCGTTTGGACCAGGGGGATGGAGCATCGGTGGCATGGCGCTCGCCTTCGGGTCGCGAGTGGTCTTTCGCGGGCGAGGGCGCCCGCGCCACATGATCTTCGGAGTTCCGGAGAACTTCTTTCAGGATGCGGTGGATGATCAGATCAGGATAGCGGCGGATCGGGGAGGTAAAGTGGGTATAGCTGCTCGCCGCCAGCGCGAAATGTCCGACATTTCCCTCTGAATAGCGCGCTTGCTTCAGAGAACGCAACATGAGGAAGGAAACGATTCTTTCTTCCGGCGTGCCGGCGATCTTCTCTGCCAACTTCTGGTACATGCGTGGCGTGATGTGGACTTCTCTTGGGATTTCGACCTCACGCGCGCGCTTGCCAGTACCGTAATTAGCGCGGCGATCGGACTTGAACTGCATGCGCTGAATGGCCAGCGGGCCCACGCCCAGAGAATAACCGAACGTTGCGGCGATGACTTCAAAGTCGTACATGCGCTTGGCGTCAGGTTTTTCGTGGATGCGGTAAAGCGATGCTATGCGTTCGCTCTCCAGATAGCCGGCCACGCACTCGTTGGCGGAGAGCATGAACTCTTCGATCAGACGATGCGCGATGTTGCGTTCCGAGCGGGAGATGCTCTTCATCAGTCCGAGATCATCAAATTCAATGACCGGTTCGGGCAGATCAAAGTCGATGGAGCCCCGGCGCTTGCGTTTGCGATTCAGGATCAGAGCGAGGTCACGCATCAGTTCAAATGTGCTGACGAGATTTGTATAACGCTCGCGCAGGGCCATGTCGCCTTCAAGCACGGCATTCACATCGGTGTAGGTCATGCGCTCAACGGAACGGATGACGCCCTCGCACAATTGGTAGCCGGTGATTTCCCCGTGAGGATCGATCTCCATCATGCAAGCCAGGACGAGGCGATCCACCTGCGGGCGCAGGCTGCAAATATCCGTTGAGAGTTCGAGTGGCAGCATGGGCACAGCACGGTCAGGAAAGTAGACGCTGGTGCCACGCAGATGGGCTTCGTGATCGAGGGCCGAGCCAGGCGTGACGTAATGGGCGACGTCCGCAATATGAACCTGCAATTCGAAATTGCCGTTGTCCAGTTTGCGAACTGTGACCGCGTCATCGAAATCGCGCGCGGTCTCGCCGTCGATCGTGACGATAGGCAGATCGCGGAAGTCACGGCGTTTGTGGGCTTCGTGCGCTGGGATGACTGGTTCTGCTTCTTGGGCTTCTACGAGGACGTCCGGCGGAAAAACATGAGGCAGATGAAACTTGCGGATGATCACTTCGACATCTACGCCAAAATCGTCTTCGTAGCCGAGGATCTCGACTACGCGTCCGCGTGGATTCTGGGTCGCGGTGGGCCAGTCGGTGATTTCGACATCGACCACAACATTTTCAAGGTCTTCCCAGTCAGCGCGACGCGACGCTTCTTCGCCGAGAACACGGTGAACGCTTTCCCGGGTTTTTTTCTTCGCCAGATGATGGGCTGCTTGCGGTTCCGGATATTCCATCCCCGGCGGAATGATGATTTCCTGGGCGATCTTCTGGTCGCTGGGCGTCACATAGTTGCGGCGAGGGCTGTAGTGAAAAATGCCGACAATCGTCGAATGTGCCCGGTTGACGGAACGAACGATGCGTCCTTCGGCGCGGCCGTCGGGACGGATGGTGCCAATCTCGACCAGCACCAGGTCACCGTGCATGGCCAGGCCCACGGCAGGCGGCGGGATGAAAATATCCCCCGCAAGACGCGCTTTTAGGCGTGCGTCGAGAGAAGTCGATCCGGGAGTGACAAAACCAAAACCGTCGCGATGCATGCTCAGCTTGCCGACGATGACGTCCTTGCCGGTCGTCGCCGCTTGCGGAATGGCGTAGTGGCTGGAATCCACTTGAATCAGTTGGCCGCCAGCAACGAGGCCTTGGAGTTTTTCGGAGAGTTCGTGGCGCGCCTCGCCATGCAATCCCAATTCTCGCACCAGTTGCTTGAAGCCCGCAGTGCGCTTGGGCTGGCGCTCAATCTTCTTCAGGATGGCGGACTCGGAAAGCATGTCGGTGATTGGTCTCAGGTCTTTGGCTGTTGGCTTGGATTTTCTGCGTGTCACCAAGTGTCGCCTCCACCTTGAGGCGGCCAGACACCGAAAACGCGCCGTAACAGAGCCACCTGGCCTATGTGATATGTGTTGTGCACAGCGGTTTGCCACGCCACGGCAACCACCGACATTGAAGCTTGGGATTCGCTGGAGTGGAGCACTTCGACATTACGATGCAATACCTCCGAACTGCTTCCGGCAAGCTCCGCCAATTTCTCGATCAAAGTTTTGAAGCGGGCCACGGCGTTGGTCCATTCGTTTTCGTTAGCGGGAGCGGAATGCGGCGGCCAACTTTCGGCGGCATGATCGGGATAGGCTGGATGCTGGCCATGAATTCTTTTAAGTTCGTAATCCATCCAGTAGTTCATGTGAAAGACGAGTTGCCAGATGGAATGCGGGAAATCGGTGATCTGACGGCCAGCCAGTTCGGGTGTCACGCCTTCGACACAAGCAATGGAGTCCGCGTGGGCATGTTTGCCATGAAGTAATTCGATCAGCGTGAGGTCGGGCATTTTTCAATCCAGCAACAAAACTAGCTGCGGCTTTGCGGGAAATATTTTTCTTCCAGTATCCTGCGATGATGCAGTTCGTGTCCGGCGATGATCCAAACCAGCGCCCGCACACTCACTTCATTCTTGTTGGCGACGCCACGGCGCAACCATGCGGCTTCGTCGAGATTGCGCAACAGAGATACCGTGGCCCGGCGCACGGCTATGAAATCTTCCACTAGATCAGCGAGCGGGCTACGAGCAAAAGGGCCGTTACGAACGTAGTCGTCCTGCTCGAAGCCTTCCATCGGCGTGGGATCGTTGCGCGCGATGCGCAAAGCGCGATAGGAGAAGACGCGTTCGGCATCATTGATGTGTCCCAGGACTTCCTTCGCGCTCCATTTGTCGGGAGCGTAGCAGAAATCGCCGTCCTGCTCGCCGCAGCAGGAGAGGAGCAGCACCGTGTCGCGGCGCTGTTGCTCGATGGTCTCGAGAATGTCGTGATCTGGGACCAGCGAAATATAGCGTTCGTAGGGGGGACCGTATTCGGCAGGCTGTGGTTTCGAAGGATGATAGGTCATAGGCACGTGGTTTCCGATTTAGGAATTTGGGACCAAAATGGTCTTCAAAAGCATACTACCCCGCTCTTGCACGCGTCAGTTCTGACGTGGAAGATTTACACCGAGCGAGTAAGCTTGATCCTCTGGATGATGAGGACAAAGGCACAAGGCGGCACCTGGTTGGGGAGGTCATCTTGGAAGCTAATGAAAACACGGATTTCCACAGCTCGGATTCCAATTCGCGGAGTAAAATAGCGTTTGGTCACCGAAGTGCGGGTTGACCTTTGATAATCCATCGCTGTTGAGCCCATTTAGGAAAGGATTCTTGCCACATGTGGAAGCCGACAAATCAACCTACGACTCCGTCCCGTGCGGGGGAGCCGGAGCGTCCGTCTACGTCTCTATCGACGCCGATTGCTCCTGCGGTAAGCGAGACCCCTGCGGTGCCGCGTCCTGTTGCCGCCAGCACGGCAGACCAAGCCACAATCGGTAAGTCGCTGGTTATCAAGGGCGAGGTAACCGGTTCTGAGTCGCTCTATATTGACGGCCGGGTGGAGGGTTCCATCAACCTTGCGGGGAACCGGGTGACGGTAGGCCGCAATGGCGTGGTCTCGGCCAACATCAACGCGCGTGAAATCGTCGTGCTGGGGAAAGTGCGTGGAAACCTGACCGCCAGCGACCGCGTAGATATCCGTAGCGACGGTTCTCTGACGGGTGATGTGGTGGCGGCTCGCATCTCAATCGAAGATGGCGCGTTCTTCAAAGGCGGCATCGATATCCGCAAGGCTGGCCAGAAGCCGAATGGTGAAGAAGTCAAAACTCCAACGGCTACGGCCGAAGTTGCAGCAGCTCGCGCGTAGCTCTTGGCTGAGTAGGTTCTAAAGATTGAACAGCGGACGTTCTCATGAACCGAGAGCGCCCGCTGTTTTCGTTTTGCGGCGGCGTAGATCTCCGGGCAACTGTGATCGGGTAATCCACAATCCGGCTGCAACGGCCGCAGTCCAAGTGATCGTGACTAAGCCAAGCGCCTTGAAGTCTGCGATGCGGCTGTTATTGACCGGTACCAGGCGAGCAACCTGATAGCTCAGAAGGCCAGCCACAACTGCCGTGATCCCAGCTTTTCCCAATTCTCCCCACGGTAGTCCGCTCGTAGAGACCACTTTGCGTTGATGCAGCAATGTCGCCATCACAAGACAATTCGCCGCGATTCCCAGATCAGAGGCGATCGCAAGGCCAACAACTGAGTAGACATGGTAAAGCGCGGCGTACATGGGATAAGACGCTACCGTAATCAGCGTGCTCGCGATCATCGGCGTGAGCGTATTGCCGGCGGCGTAAAATGCACGCGCGTACAACCCTTGCGCCGACCAAAACACCAACGACAAGGAAAACCAGAAAAAGTAGGTCGCGGTTTCTTTGCTATCGGAGAAATGGAAACTTCCGTGGCGATAGGCGAGATCAATGAGCGGCAGGGCAGCCGCCATCATGAAGCTCGTCGCCAGCAGTGAGACCGCCACAATGCGATAGATAGAGGCGTTTACAATTTCGCCCAGCTCCTGCATCCGCTTCTCATTAAATAGCCGGGCAAAAAACGGCAAAGAAGCCTGGCTGACTGCTTGCCCCAGAATTGCGATCGGCACATTGAAAAGCTTCTTCGCGAAGCTCAAGCGCGCGATCTCTCCTACGCCACCGGAAGCAAAACGGCGAATGAACCAATCGTCCACGGTGACCAGCGACAGGCCGAGCATTAGCGGCACGGAAAGCCGCACCCATTCGCGAAATGCCGGATTGCGCACGTCAAAAGAAATCCGGTAGCGCGCCCCGGCTCGTGCCGCACCGACCGCATAGAGCACAAACTGTCCCAGGAACGCTCCAGCCAACGCGCCATAAGCGAGTGATGCCGCGCCAATTCGCCGTGAAAGCAGCACTCCGCCCGCAATGATGAACGCGTTGTACAGGATGGGTCCCAGGGATGGGAGCAAGAAAAGCCGACGAGAATACAACACGGCTGACAGTACACCGCCGATGTAGAAGAATATCTGTGTCGGCAAAATGATCCGGGTAATGTGTATGCAAAGCCGCAACTGCTCGGGATTGAATTTGTCGAACCACCAGTGCGTGATCTGTGGCGTAAAGATTTCGGTGAGGACGACGCCGGCGCCCAGAATAGCTGTCATCACGGTGATGACAACCGAAAAGGCATTGTGCGCCTCCTCCCGTTTATCCTCAGTCAAAAAACGCGTGTAGATGGAAATAAACGTGATAGATGTTGCGCCGCCTGCGACCAAGTACATTAGAAAATCAGGGATCGTAAACCCCGCATAGAAAGCGTCGGTTTGGACTCCCGCGCCGAAAGTCCATGCGACGTAGAGCTCGCGCACGTAGCCGATTACGCGCGAAAGCATCACTGTAGTCATCAAGAGCAAGGTCGCCGAAAATGCCGTGTGCTGATGCGACGGACGGAATTGACGCAGCACGCGTCGCATCAGGGTGCTGGTAGGCTTTGATTCAGGCGTGTCTGCGGAATTCGCCATCCACGGGCGATTCTACACGGAGAATTGTATTTCTTTCGTCCGCCGAACTCGGATAGGAAACAAAATACGCCGGTGCTATCTTTCTTTAGTTTCGATTTCGTCAACTTTGACAGTCTTGCCACTCGCACCCGATAATCCGGGAGGTGGCTGATTCCAACCCTGTCGATCGTTCCCTGCGCTCTCCCCTTCTACGGCGGTCCTTCCGAAAAACACTCCCGGCGGCGATTCGCGGTGAAGGGGTATATGTGTGGGATGCCGGAGGCAAGCGCTGTCTCGATTTCTCCGGGTCGGCGGCGGTGAATTTGATTGGACATGGCGTGGCTGAAATTTCCGCAGCGATGGCCGAACAGGCGAAGCAACTGGAGTTTGTCCACACCAGTCAGTTCACCACGCCGGTGGCGGAAGCATACGCGCAGGAATTGCTGGATTTTGCTGGAGAGAACTTTCGCGGCGGGGCTGTGTACTTTACCTCTGGTGGCTCCGAGTCGGTGGAGACTGCTCTCAAGTTGGTGCGGCAATATCAGGTGGAAATTGGGCAGACGAAACGGTATCGGATCCTGAGCCGGACGCAGAGTTATCACGGATCAACCCTGGGCGCGCTGGGGGTCTCGGGAAACAAGCGGCGGCGAGAAATCTATTTGCCGATGGTGCGGGAATTTGCGCATGTCGGGATTCCGTATTGCTATCGTTGCAATTATGACTGTAAAGACGGTTGCCGAAATTGCGGACAGGAGTACGCGGCGGAGTTGGAGCGCGCGATTGAAGCGGCTTCCGGCGAGGTGGCAGGATTCATTTTCGAACCGGTCAGCGGCGCAACGCTGGGTGCGGTGGTGCCGCCACCCGGATATCTGCAGAGTGTCGCGGAGGTTTGCCGCAGGAATGGCGTTTTGCTGATTGCCGATGAAGTGATGACCGGCATGGGTCGAACCGGACGCAACTTTGCGGTCGATCATTGGGGTGTCGCGCCGGACATTTTAGTTGCAGCCAAGGCGCTCTCCAGCGGATATGCGCCGTTGGGCGCCGTTATTGCGACGAAGAAAGTTGTGGATGCCATCGCAGCAGGATCGGGGGCATTTCTGCACGGCTTCACCTACAATGCGCATCCGGTTTCGCTGGCGGCTGGGCGAGCTGTGCTGCAGTGGATGAAAGAAAAGAAACTGGTGCAGGCAGCAGATTCAGGGCCCGAAGACTCCGTGGCGGCAAGCTTGCGGATCGCGCTGGAGAGCCTGCGGGGCCTGGACACGGTCGGCGATGTCCGGGGGATCGGACTGCTTTGGGCGGTGGAGTTCGTCGCGGACAAACGAATGAAAAAAACCTTCCAGCCAGAATTAAATTTCGCGGGAAAGGTTGGGCAAGCGGCGGCCAAGCGAGGACTGCTGGTCTATCCCATCCAGGGATGTATGGACGGAGACTCCGGCGACCATCTGCTGATCGCTCCTCCCGCGGTGATCACAAAAGAGCAAATCGAATTTGCTGTGGCAGAATTGAAAAGGGCGATAGACGAAACCGACCGGCAAGACTGACTCCTCAAACCCTCATGTCAACTCTCGTTTGCGATTCACCTAGAGACCTATCTCAAGCGCCTGCAATGGTTTAGAGATTGACCTGCGATTAACCTTCGCTTTACCTGCGGTGCATTGCCGTTTCCCGCTTCCCGAAGCACATTGGCTGCTGAAGTAGCTGAGGAGGGAGCAATGGCAAGTCCACTGATTGATTTCTGTGAGCAGACCAATCCCAACGTCCTGAACGAAGTCCGCCGGTCTGAATTCCGAAGTGCAAGCCGGGTGCAGCGGAGCTTTCTAGCATCGGTTGAAAAGCGTGCTTTGTTATGGATGGCGGAACGTACGCCGGATTGGATCAATTCGGACCACCTGACCGCCTTGGGCTTTGTCGCACAAGTGATGGCCGGGGTCAGCTATGCGCAAAGCCGAGGTCACCGCTACTGGCTGTTGGCGGTCATCGGATTTCTGGCGCTGAACTGGCTGGGCGACAGCCTGGACGGCACGCTAGCCCGGGTGCGGCAGCGGCAACGTCCGCGATATGGGTTCTATGTAGACCACATGGTGGACAGCATCGGCTCTCTGGCTCTGATGGGAGGATTGGCTCTGTCAGGATACATGCATCCTTACGTGGCCATAGGCTTGCTAGTGGCCTTCCTGCTGCTCTCGATCCAATCCTATCTCACAACCTACACGTTGGGTCAGTTCCAGCTTTCGTTTTGGAACTTCGGGCCGACGGAATTGCGAATTCTGCTGGCCATCGGTAATTTAGCGCTGCTTCGCTGGCCCCTCGTTCTCAAAGAGCATTACCGCTTGTTCGACGTTGGAGGAATCGTGGGGCTGACTGGCATGACCTTGATGCTGATTTATTTCACTGGTCGCAACACCTACCGCCTGTACGTGGAAGAGCGGATTCTATGATGATCAAAAAGATGATCAGCGAAGAGGCGATTGGCGAAAAAACGATCAGCGAAAACTGGCGTACAACGGGAATACGTTGGCTGAAATTCAATGCCGTCGGAGGGATTGGGATTGGGGCGCAGCTGCTGGTGTTGAGGGCGCTGAAAACGGGATTGCACCTTGATTATCTGCTGGCAACAGCTCTGTCTGTGGAAGCGGCGGTTGTGCACAACTTCCTATGGCATGAGAGGTTCACCTGGGCAGATCGGAGAAAAGGCGAGGGGTTCGCCCGCTTCCTGAAATTCAACCTGACGATCGGCTTATTCTCGATTGCCGGGAACATTCTGCTCATGAAGTTGTTGGTTGGGGTAATGGCATTGCAATTCTTGGTGGCGAATGGGATCGCGATCACGATCTGTTCAATCTTCAATTTTGCAATGAGTGACAGATTCGTTTTCCAGCCGCGAGCCAGCTTCAAGCCTTCGCGCCATCGCTAAGTCCACAGAGTTTTGAAAACTCGCAGTTGCGATTACTGCCGATTAATCCATATGCCCGGGCGCCTGGCGCTCGACCGACCACACGTCCTCCGGCTTCTGCTCGAAGGGATAAACATGCACCATCCAGCCGAAGATCTGCGCTAAGAACCTTCCGCCAGCAGCATCACAATCTGCCTGGGTCACGATGGAACCGTGGAGACCGAACTGCGGATGCGAACCGACGGTTTCTTCTTTTTTGTCAGCCGGAGGCAGGCACAAATTGACGTGCGCGTGCCACTGGGCAATGCTGAGCGGAACCCTCGCGTCGAGCTCGCTCTGTTCCGCATTCTTGGCTGCTGTGTACATCACGCCGATCAACTTGTAGCCATCGCCCTGCTTCTCATATAGCAGGGAAGTTGGATGGTCGGGATTGAAACGGCGAGTCGCCTCAAAGGCATACCAGCGGTTCGTAAAGTGATACTGCTTCTGCGGCCGATCCGGCATGAAGATCTTGAAGCCATCCGCAAGGGCAACTTTGTAGTCGGTGTATTTTTCGGCGGCTTTGCGGGCAGCTTCCAAAACCTGGGTCGCTTTCGCCTGATCGCCCGGTTTCGGGGGACGCAACGCCGTCATCTTCATGTGCGGCCCCATGTCCATGTGATGGCCTTCCATGGCTTGCATGGCGTGCGCGCTCCCGTCGTTGCTCATGCCCGGCATGTCGGTGCCGCTCATGTTGGACATATTCATCTTTGACATGTCCTGTGAGGACGTGCCCTGCGAGCCGATAGATGGCGTCTGCTCCTGCGCAGGCAGGACTGAAGATAGTAAGCCGACAAAAGCAATGGTCAGAATTCGTCTACTCATAGCGCTCATGAAAGAATCTCCCGCTCTCGATATTGTATTAACCCTGCATGAGAAGTCTTGTTTCTGCAATTGTTGAAAACAGGTTTGGAGTTACGCTGGTAATGCAGGAATCAATAGGAACCGGCGAGAATGGTGAGCGCGCTAGATCTTTTGAGCCAACCCAACCGCCGCCAAAGTCTGACTAGCCGCGTCCTGGCCGGAACGAACGCAATCTGGCACGCCAATTCCGCGATATCCATTACCGGCCAGGGCCAGGCCTGGGTGTTGCTTGCACGCAAGCTCGATACGAGTCAGGCGTTCGAGATGACCAACGTTGTATTGCGCCATGGCGGCCTGCCATCTGTACACGCGGGTGAAGAGCGGCTCGGGGGTGAGACCTAGTATCTGGCGAAGCTCCGCACGCACAATGCGCAAGATTTCTTCGTCGGAAAGCTGAAGGGCTGATTCGTCGCGAGTACCACCCAAAAAACACCGGAGCAGAGCGCGGTCTGGTGGGGCACGATGCGGAAACTTGTTATGCACAAAGGTGGCAGCGAGTATTCGTTTGCCTTCGCTGCGCGGCACAAGAAAGCCGAAGCCCGCTGGCAGCGACGAACGCACGTTCTGGTCATAGCCGAGAGCTACGGTGATCGAGGAACTGTAGTTGATCCCGCTCAGCTCTTGAGAAAGACCCGCAGTTTCCCCCTTCAGCAGAGTGGCAGCAGCTTGCGTGGTCGTGGCGATGATCACGGCATCGAATTGATCGGAACCATAGCCCGGAGAAAGCAGCCAGCCTCCCGCTTGCGGTTGCACCGCCGCTATTTGCGTGCTTGGACGAAGAGATGCGGGGGAAAGGTACGCAAGCAACGCATCCACCATCTGTTGCATTCCATTCTGCACGGAAGTGAATAATGGTTTCGCAGGCGTATGCGTGACTTGTAACGCCTTCTTGCGGACCGACAACATCGCCCGCCCCAAACTGCCATGTATTGCTTCCATCTCAGTGAATCGGGGTAACACAGCGCGTACACTGAGTTGGCTCGCCTCGCCACCGTAGACTCCTGCAAGCAGCGGATCCGCAAGTCGCTCTACCATTTCAGTGCCGTAGTGCCGCTCGACCAGAGAGGCTACAGACTCGTCAGCCTCAGCTTTGCGTGGTGGACAGAACCACTCGCGGGCGATTTTCCACTTGGTGCTGGCAGAAAACAATGGCGATGCCCAAGTTGGCAAGAGCCTCGTGGGCACCATGAACATCAGGCCATCTGGCAGCTCGACCAAGCGACCATTCACCAAAATGTAAGTCTTGCGATTGGCGTCATTCGAACCTATGAGCTGATCGCCGAGGCCGAGTTGATGGCAGAGTTCGCTCGCCCATGGCTTCTCCGTGAGAAACGAGTCCGGGCCAGCCTCAATCAGGCAACCATTCACATGCTCAGTGAAGAGCACACCACCGAAACGCGGGCTGGATTCGAACACTACATATTCGAGGGGTGCACCAGCTCGGCGCTGTTGCTCGAGCATAAAGGCTGCGGACAGCCCAGAGATGCCACCACCGATGATTGCAATGCATTTCATGAATTCGAACAGGGCTGGAAACAGGGAGTTAAAGAACTGCTTTCCGACCGATCGGTGCTCGTTCAGGCGTAAGTCTGGTTTGCGCCAAATCCGCCAGCGCCGCCGTCAGGAGCGGTGAACCATTCAACGACTCGGCGCGCCACAGGCGCATTCCTTCTTTCTCGGCGAATTCTTTGAAAGCGATGTCGATGTCATACAACACTTCGACATGGTCACAGAGAAAACCCACGGGCTGAATAAACACTCCCCGATGCCCTCTTTCCTTGAGACTGAGAATGGTCGCTTCGACCGTGGGCCCGAGCCACGCTCCTCCCGACATGCCTTGACTTTGAAATGCAAAGCGCCAGTCTTCCGGTGCGAGTGAAACCTCCCGCGCAACGAGCGCTGCGGTTTCCTTGGTTTGGCTCTCGTAGGGATCGCCATCTGTGATCGTGCGCTGGGGAACACTGTGTGCTGTGAAGATCACAGGGACCTTGACCCCTGCCTCACGGCAAGCGCGATCCCATCCAGCGCGGAATTTTTCCGCAAACGCCTTGATCAGGAGTGGCTGGTCGTGCCAGGACTCGACGAAATCAATCAAAAAAGTCACTCCGCTGTTCTTGGTGAGCGCTGCACGATGAAGCCCCACGCTGGTGCGTGAGTTCTGCGGCGCCAGACAGATCGCTACTACGTGCTGAATACCGTCTGTCACCATATCTTTGACCGCATCACCGATGAAGGGCTTCCAGTTCCGCATTCCAACGTAGACCGGCAATCCCAATTCACGAGCCAGGAGATCGCGCTGCTCGAAGGTCCAGCAAGTAAGCGGGGACGCGCCGATCCGTCCGTGACGGTGTTTCACTTCCTCAATCACTTCAGGCGGAAGTGGTCGCCCGCCTGTGACCTGAAGCAAGAATTCGGGAATGTCGTCCACGGAAACTGGGCTACCATGGGCCAATAGCAGAACTGCGGATTTTTCTGAGACCGCCAATGCCTGCTCCTATTCATTCAGCCCGACGCGAGCGTGGTCTTCGCTGAATGTTCCTGAACAAATTGCGCCAGCGCCTTCACGTTCTCCACTGGCGTTTCCGGAAGGATGCCGTGACCCAAATTGAAGATGTGCCCGGGACGTCCGCCAGCACGCTGCAGAATATTTTCGGCGCGGGACTTGAGTTCTTTCCAGCTGGCAAAAAGCAGCACCGGGTCCAGATTCCCCTGCACCGCACGCTCGTGCCCAATCATGCGCCAGCCTTCATCGAGCGGGATACGCCAGTCTAGTCCAATGACCTCGGCACCCGTCTGTGTCATCGAAGGAAGCAAAGTGGCGCTGTCCGTCCCAAAATAAATGATGGGCACCCCCGACTCTTGCAGGGCCTTAACCAGTTCGGTCGTCCGCGGCAGAACGTAGCGATAATAGTCCTCGACACTGAGACAACCGACCCAACTATCGAAAATCTGCAGAACATCGGCTCCTGCATTTACTTGCTCGGCCGCGTACTCGGAAACCACTGTAACCAACTTGCTCAACAATTCGTCCCACTGGGCCGGCGACGAGTACATCATTTTCTTGGTATGGAGGTAATTCCGTGAACTGCCACCTTCAATCATGTAGCTCGCCAGGGTAAAAGGTGCGCCACAAAAGCCAATCACAGGCAGCCGCGTGTTGAAATGCTTGCATACCAGGCGAACAGCTTCTGAAACATAACCCAGATCGGCGGCACGATCGGTGCGCAGGCGTGCAATGTCCTCTTTCTCGCGCAACGGCCTCTCGATGACCGGGCCTTCTCCGGGCGAAAAGTGAAACGGCAGGCCCATGACCTCCAGCGGAAGCAGGAGATCAGCAAAAATGATCGCCGCATCCACCCCCAAAGCCTCAGCAGCCGTGATCGTAACTTCAGCCGCGATTTCCGCCTTCTTGCAAATCTCTATCAGAGAATATTGCTTGCGGACAGTGCGGTACTCGGCCATATAGCGGCCCGCCTGACGCATGAACCAGACAGGCGTACGATCCACGGGCTGGGACCGACAGGCCTTCACGAAGCGGGATTCCGGGGCAGACATGAACCTTTAAATGTAGCACCTTCAGCACTCAATCAGCGTCGAACCGGCGCACAGAGAACCTCTCAGCGGCCTACTGGACATCCGCCGAATCCCTCGAGCATTTTCTGGCGCAAATGCCTGGTTCCCACGATTACCACACACGTTACCAATGAGCTATTACGTCTGTGGGATACTCGAGTGGGACTTCGATTCAGGAATGTGAAAATCATTTCACTTCAGACCCAACCATCTCGCGGAAGTCCAGCATTTGCGCGAATTCCCCATTGGCCATCTGACTGCACTAATCATGTCGAGCGGTAGCAGTGCTCGAGTTTAAGCGACAGAAGAGCACGGCAAAACTGGGAGGAATGCATGTTACTTGGACGCACGCGTTTGATTACCTTGGTCATCTCGGCCCTTTTGTTATCGGGTGCAGCCTTCGCTGATTCGACAGTCTCGATGGCGTTCATCGGGCCCGGCGGCAACAACGGCGGCGGAGTTTATACCTATCCTTATGACTTCTCGATCAATGGCGGCGCCCCAACCTCTCTGATCTGTGACGCTTTCGACAACGAGGTCATATCCGGTGAGACCTGGACGGCAAATTTGTCCAGCCTGTGGAGCGGCAACGGACTTTGGGGGAACAACCTCACGGATTACAAGGCTGCCGGGCTGATTTTCGAGGGCATCCTGTCAGGCAACATTAACGCCACCACCGGAAACTGGGCAATTTGGGGGCTGTTCTCATCTAATGCTCAGGGCAACTCTTTCTTCCAAAATAGCGGAGCGGCTGCTCTGGGCAGCCTATACTTGACAGCGGCAGCGAATGCCCAGAGCAGCGAATTCAACGGCTTGGTGTTGTACACACCCATTGCTGGTACACAGAGCTGGGGCGGTATGCCGCAGGAGTACATTGGATACAATCCGTGTTACTCTGCGCCTGAACCAGGTTCGCTGCTTTTATGCGGAATTGCATTTGTAACCATCGGCACGGGACTTTTTGGAAAGTTTCGCAGCCCACTGGTGAAGCCTAACTAGCTAGTTAATCATTCGCAGTCTTTCTCGCATTCTTCTCCGATAAAAACCGGGGCCTCTCAAAGGCCCGCGGTGCTATTTCCCGAAAACATCTCAACTCCAACTCCCGCAATATCTCGATCCTCGAGCTATTGGTTTGTACTTCTGCGTATCGAGGCACCAAGAAAGTACCGGGATTCTCTCCCTGGACCAGCCTATGATTTCCCTATACCCACGGGGAGGTCCTCATATGGCCGCAACTCAGGTTGTTCTTTATTTCGATCGGCAGGAGGACGCCGTGCTGTTTGCGCTGGCTGCGAGTTCGGCAATTGCGGCCGACGAACCAGTGCGTGCCAACGAAGCAATGGAGAGGATTGCCAGGGAAATCTGCAAGGCCAGCCGAATCACGACTGAGGGCGTGCTGAATCCCGCGAACACCGCAGATGAGGGTTCCGACCCTGTAAAGTGCAAGTGCGCTTAGCGGTTCAGCTTTTCCGCTAGCCATGCGAATAGGTGTCCGGACCTTTTTCGTCTACCTACTTCGGAACGTCAAAACGATAGCCGATTCCGCGGACGGTTTTCAAATAGGAAGGATTGTCAGGATCCGGTTCGATTTTCTCGCGCAGACGACGCATATAGACATCCACCGAGCGGGGGGTGACGAAAGAGCCCTCCGACCACACTGCATCGAGGAGCTGGTCACGGGTAAAAACACGCGCGGCGTGACGCGCCAGATAGTCCAGCAGGCGAAATTCGCGTGCGGTTGTCGGCACGGTACGGCCGGCAACTTTCAGGATCATCGAAGAGCCATCGATTTCAATCTCACCCAACTTCAGGACCCCAGGCTGGGCCGACTCTCTTGAGCGGCGAAGCACAGCACGCACCCGGGCGACCAGTTCGCGCGGGCTGAACGGCTTGGTGATGTAGTCATCGCCCCCTAGTTCCAGGCCCTTTACACGGTCAGCTTCTCCGGCTTTTGCGGTAAGAAAGATGATCTGCGACCCCGAGAGAAGCTTGGTGAAGCGGATGTGCCGGCAGAGCTCGAGTCCGTCACTGCCAGGAATCATGACATCCAAGAGAAACAAGGCAGGAAGCTCTTTTACGGCCTCCTCAATCACCGCAGATGAACTAGGGAACCAGCGAGTGGCGTAGCCGGAAGTGTCCAGGTGGAAACAAATTAGACGTGCGATATCAGCCTCGTCCTCCACGACAAAAACGAGAGGCTTCCCCACCCAAGGTTCTCCCGCGGCCTGCTGAAGGTTCGCTCTTACGTGACTATTAGGGGGCAAAGACACAGGTCTTACGGCGTTCCTGTCCCCAGTGTCTGTAGTTGGTGTTGCAGCAATGTTGCAGGCAGGTTAAAGGTTGGTTAATTCTGGGGTTCTCTTCTACCTTCTAAGAGCAAGCGGGGGCCTTACAACGCTCAAAACGAAGGTCTTATGCGAAGCGCCCGGATCCCACAGGGGGCGCGATAGACTTAGTGGTGCTACTGAAAATCGCATACTTATCGGTGGCCTTCAGTTTTCGCAAATCCAAAGGCCGCCCGCTGTCGAAAACATTGTAGGTAGGCGTGACGTAAATGACCCACAGCTCACGCGGATTCTCAATCAGGGATTGCGCAATATTGTTCGCCAGCGTTGCCATAATCGCTTCAGAGGACGGGTTATAAAGGAACGCGACGAGCGGCTCTCGTGGTATTTCAAACTGTGTGAAATCCATGCACACGGATTCTATTTCCCGGCACTTCTGTGTGTCGCTTTTGTAGCATCCGATGTTGTTCGCGGCAATGTTGTGAAGCTCGGAGGAAAACTCCACACCTATGATTCTGCGGAACGGCAGGTCAGACGCCTGCAGTAGAACCCTGCCCTTTCCGGACCCGAAATCGATAAACACAAAATCCTCGTACCGGATCGGCAGCGCGGACAGGGCTTCTTGAATGATCTCAGTTGAAGCGGGCCAATAACCGCCCGCATAGATCCAGTTCGGACTGTCAATCTTGAGATCAGTCAGATGCACCCTCATACTGGTCTCAACACCGTAACGGAGATCGAACTCGTCCTGCACCGGAGGACGCTCATAGTTTCTTTTGGCCTTCCGGTAATCTGCAATGAGGAAATAGGGTCCACGCACACACGCCCATGCAGTACCTAGCACTCCTCTTTCTTTGAGGGCTTTCTTGATTCTTGGCAAAATCGTTTTCCGGATCTTGGGCATAATGGCCGCACAGTCTGCGTATTGTCCCTGCTGCCTTGCACGGAGTCAATATCTAAAGTTAGCTAGTCCGACCAGCGTTGCGGTGTGCGGTCCCAACGGTGGGCTTTCAGAGCCTTAAGTAGGGTTGGGTCAAGCGGTCCGGCATCGCTGAGTGCAATGTTTTGCCGCACGTGGTCCAACTTTCTCATTCCCACAATGGTCGTGCTCACAACGGGATCGGAAAGGACAAAACGCAGCGCCACTTCCGGAAGACTTGTTGAGCCAGGCAACGCACCCTCCAATTTCTCCACGCGCGGGAGCGTTTTAGCAAGGTTTTCTGGACCGAAGTACTTGGAGCGCCAGTCACTTTCCGGGAACTTCGTTTCCGGCGTCATTTTTCCTCCCAGACTGCCTTCGTCGAGCGGCACTCGGGCAATGACCCCAATGTTTAGTTCCTGGCAGGCCGGAAAGAGCTTGTCTTCCGGGGCTTGATCAAAAATGTTGTAGATAACTTGCACAACGTCCACTAGTCCGGTGCGCAGGGCTTTGAGACCATTTTCCGGTTGCCAGCGGTTGAGGCTCAGACCAAAAGACCGGATTGACCCATCACTCCTAAGCTTTTCGACAGTCTTGCGAAATTCCGGATCATCTGTCCAACTATCATCCCAGACGTGCAGCTGTAAAAGATCGATCGACTTGACACCGAGCTTCTCGCGAATCAGCTCGGTGTATTTGAGTACATGGTCCGCCGGGAAGACGTCACTGTACTTGTCCTGGGCGGAAGCTGGCCACTTCTCGTTTTTCGGCGGAATTTTGGACGCAGCGTACAAACGTTTGCCCTTATTCTGGGCCAGAATCTTGCCGAGCAAGCCATCACTCTTTCCATCACCATAGGCCCATGCAGTATCGAAAAAATTGCAGCCGAGATCGACAGCCAGCTGCAGCGCTTGCAGCGACTCATGATCTTCAGAACCACTCCAGCCACTCATACCCCATAGTCCGTGGGCAATGTCACCGACTTCAAAATCTAGACGGCCAAGCTTGCGGTATTTCATGGTTCTCCCTGGGACGTATACATCGATTTTAGGATTGTAATCTGTTGACCCGAGTAGCAATCGTGCGGAGCGAGCTATTTTCCACTCTCCAACACTTCATGATAATACTTCTGCAAGACGTAAAAGGCCTGCTTGCGCTGTCCGCGGTCAGAAATCAAACCTTTACGGTTGCGAAAGTCTTGAATCCCGGGAAGCGGGCGGCGGGGGGACCGGAAATCCATCAGCACCCAAGGCGACATCCCTGCAAGAGAAGGAATTCGTTTGAGCATGTTGATCTGGTGTTCAAACAGGTTGGCTTGATACTCCTCGCTAAACCGGGTTTCGGCGTCTCCATGCTTGCCGTAAACGGCGCCAGCCCCAAATTCGCTGACGATTAGCGGCTTGTCATAGGCCGCTTTCCATTGCAAGTGATCGGTATCTTCCGGTCGTCCCTCATACCATCCCAAATATTCATTCAAGCCGAGCACGTCGAGATACTGGCCGAGCGGATCGTTGAGTGACCGGGTACCTGGCACGCTCGAATCTGTATGATTCATGGCTGAAGTGATTAGGCGCGTCGAGTCGAGTTGCCGAGCATACGCTGCGAGGGATTTCAAGAATTCCGTCCGGCCGGGCTCGATTGGAGTTTCGTTCGAAAGCGACCATAGAATGACCGCCGCTCGATTGTGATCTCGGGCAATCATGTCGCGCATCTGTTCTTCGGCATTCTCAAGCGTGGAAGCGTTCTCCCAGGCAATACCCCAATAGACAGGGATTTCCGACCACACCAGAAGACCCATGCGGTCGGCCAGCCGAATCATTGATTCATTGTGCGGATAGTGGGCCAGACGCACAAAGTTGCAGCCCAAGTCTCTCGCCCATTCCAGTAGGGTACGGTCATCTTCCTCAGAAAACGCGCGGCCGCCGCGAAACGGCGCTTCTTCGTGCAGCGAGACCCCGCGCAGAAAAATGGGTTTGCCATTCAACAGAATCTGAGTGCCGCGTGTCTCGATGGTGCGGAACCCGATTTCGTCGGTAATGCTATCTCCTTCGCCAGAGATGATTACGTGATAGAGCTTTGGATTCTCTGGCGACCACAAAGTTAGCTTCACGGGAAAATCAAAAGCAGCATAGCCTGCAGCGGTCAGCGGAGCGGTTTGTTTTACATGCGCCTCGGGAATCTCGATGGTGACTTCATGATGCGCTGGCCCACCATTGAACTGCACCCAGCCAACGACTTCGTCCACAGATCCTTTCGCGAGTTGTACGGAATAGTCCTGGATAAATGTGCCGGGCACCTCGATGAGTTCAACACCGCGAGTGAGGCCCCCATAATTCCACCAATCCGTGCTGAGCGCGGGAACCGCGTCCTGTCGGCGCGTATTGTTCACCTCGACCACAATACTGTTAGCCCCGTCCGTGACCTCTCCCGAGATATCGAAGTTGAAGGGCGTGAAACCACCCACGTGCTCGCCCACTTTCTTGCCATTCAGCCAAACATGAGCCTGATAATTCGCGGCACCGAAGTAAACAAACACGCGAGTGTTCGGACGCTTGTGGTACGAGAAGTATCGCTGATACCAGACTGGGCCTTCATAAAAGAGCAGTGTTTCTCTCTGGGTATTCCAATCCCCCGGAACGTGCATCTTCTCCGAGGCATCGAAGTCGTATTCGACCAACTGGCTTTTATCTTTAGGCTTCAGATTCTGGTAGAACCGTGATCCCAGCCCTATTTCATAGGGATCCACAATCGTGTTCCAGTTCCCATCGAGGCTGATCGTTGTCCGCCCGGGAACATTGGAGATGAGATTCGCAGCTGGGAGTTCAGCCAATGCGAATCCTCCGAATAACCATAAACAAATGAACAGATGCTTCATTGCGTTACTCCATAACAAGAGCCGACGGGTTCCGTACAGCAGCTTGCTTGACAGGTTAGAAAGGAACGCGTGCAGTATAAACCGCCAGCCCCCAAGCAAAGTCTCCTCATGGAAACTTTGAGCGGTGACTTTCATCTCTGGCTGTGTACAATCATGGCTCGGCGAGCATCTCTTTGCCAGAATTTGGCCAGCTCAGACCTACAGATTGCTTTGAGGAGAACGGGAAATGAACCGGAACGTGGCGCGAGGAGTCTTGCTTGGGACAATGTTCACCAGCCTTTTTGTGTTGGCGATAGCCGGCTTGGACGCACAATCTGGGCCTCCTCCCCAAGTTACGTCCAGCCCTAAAACCACCGAGCAAGCCTTTAAGAATATCCAAGTGCTCAAGGGGCGCCCATCCGACCAATTGATTCCCGCAATGCAGTTCATTACGGCGTCGCTTGGCGTGGAATGCGACTATTGCCATGTTCAAGGCGCATTTGAAAAAGATGACAAAAAGCCCAAGCAAACAGCGCGCAAAATGATGCAGATGATGATGGTCATCAACCAGGAAAATTTTGATGACCACCGCGAAGTCACCTGCTATTCGTGTCACCGGGGAGCGCCGAAACCAGTGGCCATCCCGATCATCAGCGACGAAGAACGGAAACCTCCGTTCGTCGAAGCAGCCAGCGATGGATCACAGGATTTACCCAAGCTGCCCAGTCCCGACCAGCTTATCGATAAGTATGTTCAGGCACTCGGCGGTGCAGCTGCGATCCAGAGGGTCACCAGCCGGGTCGAACAGGGTACGGCAAATGTGGGAGGCCACGAATTGCCTATCGACATTTTCGACAAAAACCCGGACAAACGCATTTCGCTGATGCATCTGACAAGTGGCGATAATGTTACCGCGTACAACGGTCACGAGGGCTGGCTCGCAGCGCCGGGACGGCCATTGCGGGACATGAACAGCTCGGACATCGAAGCCGTCAAACTCGATGCCAACCTGCACTTTCCCACGGACATCAAACAGGTTTTCGGGGAACTCCATGTAGAACACCAAGAAAAGATCGGGGACCAATCGGCTTACGTGATTTTCGCCCTCCGTCAGGGACAACCGCCGGTACAGCTTTACTTCGACGAGCAATCGGGATTGCTCCTGCGCGAGATGCGTTACTCGGAATCGCCACTCGGCCTCAATCCCACACAAATCGATTATGCCGATTATCGTGACGTAGACGGAGTAAAGACCCCATTCCGCTGGACAATTGCCCGGCCGGGTGGGCGCTTCACCATCCAACTCGAACAAGTAAAGCAAAATGTCCCGATTGACGACACCAAATTTGCCAAGCCCCCAATGCCAACACCCATGCCATCGCCTCCGGACAAGAAGCCATAGAACTTAGGAATGACAACCGTGGCGGGATTTTCTACGACAAGCCCATCACGATGTGAAACAGCAACATCCATCGTTTGGCGTCGGTGCTTATCAGAAAGTTTTCTTTCACATGCTCCTGGCCATTCTTTCCCAGTCCTGCAGCGAACTCTGGATGGGTAAGAAGATACCGGATCTGGTAGGCACATCCTTCGACTGAGTTTACGAGTACGCCAGTCAATTTGTGGATCACCTTGCTGGGGATGCCTCCCACATCGCCGGCAATCGTGGGTTTGCTCTTCCAAAGCGCCTCGGTAACGGTAAGACCGAAACCTTCTCGCAATGAATTTCTGCACGATCAGAGTCGACGTGCGTTGCAGGGCGTTGATCTCCAGCGCTGACCATGGAGGAAGGTTCAGAATGATGATGTCGAGATCATCGCATGCCTCCTCCATCACTTCTTTCAGAACGATTGCGCCCTCGGAATCGGCGGTGGCACATCGGAGATTCTGGGATTCTTGCGGCGTTCCAGCAACTGCGTGGACGTGGCTCGAACAGCCCCACCTGAAGCCGCGGACTGGGCGGCTTCGACAACTTCGCTGGCGCTTTTTTTCTGCTGGAGTCCGCGCGTTTGGTTTGTTCTTTTTTCATGTCGTCAATTCGCCACTGCCCGCAGAATCGCAACGATCTGGCTCCGCACATCTTCCAGAGTGGAGGTTAAATATCAAGGCCGTTTAGTCGAATGGCTTCCTGCTTCAGGTCATTTCCTGGTCCAACCATTGGGAAAAGTCTTTGGTCCTTAGTTTCAGGCGAAGCCGGGCTTCGATGAAGCGGTGATGAATGGAGTGCACGCTCACCTGTTCCAATGCATTCGTAAACTCTTCCAGGTTATGTGCCACAAATGGTGTCGGCATCACTACGGTTTCTGGGGAACAGAAATAGAAAGGCTTGAGTACCGGGCGGTCCTTAGAGAGTGGGCCTCGGTGGAAGTATTCTTCAACGATTTGCACAATTCGCGCCCGCAAGTCGGGAAGTGAAGTAAAAGAACGAATGTCTACGCTGGCCAAACGTTCCGCCAGGCCCACTCGTGGCACGCAATGTATGCCCAGTGCGCAAAGTCGTTTGAGTAACCTTCGCGAATAAAATGGTGCTCTTAGAGCGTCCGGGAGGTGTGTTGAAAGATAGAGTCCTCGGGACAAATGCGCAGGGCATCAAGCAGCTCGCCCAGATTTGCTGCTCGTTCGCGTTCAATCCGCAACAAGTACCCACCTGAATTGAAGTGAAAGAGGGATCGGGCTGCCTGGGTTGCAATTGGAGGTGCCGTGAGATGATTGATAGTGGTAAACCGTGCATATTTTTTTTTGCTGATCTCTTAGGATGCATCTAAGGGACGAAAGGAAAACCACCTTTGCGATTTCGGGCTCTGGCCTCGGACTACGATGGAACTCTGGCCCGCGATGGGAAAGTGGCCCCCGAAATTCTGTCGGCGCTGCAGCAAGTTCGTGCCTCCGGCTGGAAATTGATCCTCCTCACCGGGCGCGAGCTTGACGAGTTGCGCGAGCTGTTTCCCCACATGGATTTGTTCGACCTGGTTGCTGCAGAAAATGGAGCCTTGCTACATGCCCCTGCCACCGGTGAGAGTCGGCCGCTGTGTGCGGATGCGGATCAGTCTTTCGTCAAGACTCTGGTGGATCGCGGAGTTCCGGTCTCCGTAGGGCGGTGCATCGTGGCCACGGTCAAGCCTTACGACGACGTGGCCCTTGAGATCATCCATAAATCCGGACTTGCCTTGCAGATCATCTACAACAAAGAGGCGGTCATGATCCTGCCCGTTGGGGTTAGCAAAGCCACGGGCCTTTCCTCCGCGCTGGCTGAGCTCGCTCTGCCGGAATCGGATGTTGTCGGAATCGGCGACGCGGAAAACGATCATGCATTCCTCAGCAGGTGCGGACTGTCTGTTGCGGTGGCCAACGCCATCCCAACACTCAAAGAGCGCGTCGACCAGGTGACCATTGGCGAAGATGGCGCCGGGGTTGTGGAGATCATCGATCAGCTCTTAACCCACAATCCCTGACGTGCCTTGTTCGCCTAAGTGCGACAATCTGTGTGGCTATGCACCAGCCTTGGCCTCGACCCCCCGCAACTTCGCATCCACCGGCGTGTCCAGCCGGACTTCCGAAAGATCCGAAATCAAATTGCCTGCCCAGCGATAAATATTGCGCTCCTTCACCACTTTGCGCATTCGTTGCATGCGCAGCCGTCGTTCATCAGAATCCATTTCCAGCCCGAAGCGAATGGCCTCTGCGGTTTGCTCAATGTTGTACGGATTCACGATCAGCGCATCGGGCAGCTCACGGGCAGCCCCGGTGAAGCAACTCAGAACGAGCACTCCCTGCTCATCGTGACGGGCTGCCAAAAATTCTTTCGCCACTAAGTTCATTCCATCGTGCAACGAGCTTACAAGGCACAAGTCAGCCGTCCGGTAATATCGGTCGATCTCACGGTGGCTATGTTGCCGTTTCAGGAAGACGATGGGCTTCCACTTGCTGGTTTGCCATCGCCAATTGATGCGCTCCGCTTCGGCTTCAACTTCTCCCAGCAGATCGTGGTAGCGCTTGATGTGGGTACGGCTGGGAGCGCCAATCTGTATAAAGGTGAATTTTTCCCGGTAAGCAGGATACTTTTCCAGCAACCATTCGATCGCCAGGAAGCGCTCGAGAATTCCTTTGGTGTAATCCACGCGGTCCACTCCCACACCCAGAAGGGAGGCTTCGACTCCAAGTTCGCGCAACAGGGTGACACGCTCTTCGTAAGCAGTCCCTTCGTTCTCAGCTTGCGGTGGTGGTTCATTGAAGTCCACGCTGATCGGGAACGGTTTCACCACGGTCCGATGTTCTTCGCGATTGACGGAAAAATGCTCCCAGTCGATCCGAGATTCCAGCGCACGGTCCACCGTTTGCAGGAAGTTGTTGCAATGCGATTGAATGTGGAAGCCAATCAAGTCGGCCCCCAACAACCCATCCAACAATTCTCGTTGCCAGGGACAGATTCCAAACGCCTCCGGATTCGGCCAGGGAATGTGCCAGAAAATGGCCACCCGCGCATCCGGACGCGCCTTCTTCACCATTCTCGGCAATAGCGCAAAGTGATAATCCTGGGCCAGCAGAACGGGCTGCTCGATGTCCGCCATTTCTTCCAATACCGCGTCTGCAAATTGCCGATTGACCTGCTGATAGTGTTCCCAGTCGGAAGCGCGGAACAATGGCCGCGTGTGGGCGATATGGCACAAAGGCCAAAGCCCTTCGTTGGCAAAACCGTAGTAGTAGCCTTCTTCCTCTTCTTTACTTAGCCAAACCCTGCGCAAGGTATAGCGAGGCTCTTCGGGCGGGACGCGCAAGCAGTCGTGTTTGTCCACGGTCTCGCGATCAGCATCGCCGCTGCCGTGGGCAATCCACGTTCCATCGCAGGCACGCAGCACCGGCTCAATCGCTGTGACCAGCCCGCTTGCCGGCACCATCACCTGTACTGCTTTGCCCTCATGAATATGCAGGTAGGGTTCGCGGTTGGAGACCACGAAAAGCCGGCTGCTGGCCAGCTTTGCTCGGACATGGACGCCAAGCCTTTCCGCTGTCCAAATCGAATCGCCCGCTTCGCGAAGCTGCGCTTCTTTCTCCGCTGCGAAGCGGGCCGCGGTAAGACTCGCGGCGAATGTCGTCATCTCCCTGGCAAGTGGACGCAGCAAGTCGAGATCTGGCGGCCGCGCCGATCCTTTTCCGGTTCGCAAGGCCTTCATCCACTGCGCAGCACGCGCGATCGGCCCCACAATGCTCAAACGTACAATCAGCAACGTCACGAATACAATCACGACCCCTTGCACCAGAACACGCAAAAAAGTCCCACGCCAAACGCTGACACTTTGAGCATTGATGTAGCTGGAATCCTGAACAATGGCGAGGCCGCCTACAACTTCATCTTTCACATGCAGCGGCACGGCATAAACATGAATGGAGATATTGCCTTCATGGATAAACTCACCATAACCATGGTTTTCGACTTCCGCTTTCCTCACCGCGGACGTGTGACCTGCGAGTTGCTCGGTGAGTCCCGGGGTAATGGCTACCGGCTTGCCTTGCTGATCATAGATACCTATGCCGTCCAGATGTTCGCGGTTTCCAAAGCGTCCCACAATCCGCTGTAGCTCTTTATGATTGCCCTTTTCCAGCCAGGGTTCGACATTCCCGGTCATGCTCTCGGCCAAAACCTCGGCACGCCGCTCGAGATCCCGCCTGAGGTTTTGCTTCTCCGAACGCACTTCATAATAGGAGGAGAGAAAAGAAACCAAGGTGATCCCCAGCATCAGAGACACGATTAGCCTGGCGCTTAATAGACGCACATGTTCACCAAGAGCAAATGCATGGCCCTTTGATGCAATCCCTAAGACCCGCGATATCAGCAGCTTAAACTTTATTTAAGGGTTATGAAAAATTTGGTCTCAGGTAAAAAATCGCTTCCAACGCATGAAACGGGGATAGGGATTTGAATCGGAGCTGGGATGCGGAGAAAGACAACCAAAACACGGCACTATTATAAACTAATGAAACCGCCTCTTGTCCCTGCGGAGGGATGTGTGAGTGGTTGAAACAGGCGGTCTTGAAATCGGCTATCCTCCGTCAGCCTCTCGTGTTTTCAATGAGCTAACTGTACCCTGACTCCCGATTATCGGGGTGTCCGGGTCGTTCAATGCAACGAAAATGGGACGCTTCTGTTTACCTTGGTAAACGCTCAGCCGACATACAGAAGAACCGCTGGCCCACACTCATTCGGGTGCGTGTGGGGCAAGGTCGGGTCGATGAGCGAGATGCGATTTTTCACCAGCAGATCATTTTAGACTCCGCCAATTCCAAGGCGAAGCGTCAGCACACGACGGCGCATCTAGTAAGTAGATGATGATGCTCAAGAAAATCGAGGCTGAAAGGAAGTGCCATGCAACAACGTTATCGGGTGCTTGATCTGTTTCTCGCAATGGCCATGTTGTTGACCAGCGCGCCATTGACAGCGGCGCAGGAAACTTCGGCCCCAGCGGGGGTTCCGGTGCATATGGTGGTGACGGTAGAGGCTCGTCACGGCTCGAATGTGCCCGACGTCAGTCGTGAAGATGTGATGGTGTACCAGGGTCGTGATCGCCGTAAGACTACCGACTGGGCGCCGCTCCAGGGTGATCGCGCGAGCTTGGAGCTCTTTGTCTTGATCGACGATGCAGCGGATTCCAGCCTGGGCTCGCAATTAGAGGATATTCGCGGGTTCATCCTGGCGCAGCCTGCGGCCACTAAGATCGGCGTCGCCTATATGCAAAATGGTGCCGCGCAGATCCTGCAGAACCCGACCCAGGACCATGCGCTGGCCTCCAAGGCATTGCGCCTTCCGCTGGGGAAACTCGCTGCGGGCACGAGCCCCTATTTTGCGATTGTCGACCTGATGAAACGCTGGCCCGAAGCCAACGAACGTCGGGAGGCGCTCATCATCTCGGATGGCATTGACCGGTACTGGGGAAGTGGTCCGGGCGATACCTATGTCGATTCCGCGATCGAACGCGCTCAGCGTGCGGGCGTCGTCGTTTTTGCCATCTACAGCCCGGGAGAGGGACACTACGGCCACAGTTTCTGGCGTTTGAACTGGGGCCAGAATTATCTTTCGCAGCTCGCCGATGAGACCGGAGGCGAAGCATGCTACCTCGGCAACAGCGCTCCAGTTTCATTCGCTCCTTATCTCGATGATTTAACTCATCGGCTCATTCACCAGTACGAGCTAACATTTCTCGCCACGCCCAAGAAAAAGGCTGGAATGCAGCAGGTAAAACTTCAGACCGAGGTGCCCAATGCGGACCTCGTGAGCGCGGACAGGGTCTTCGTTCCCGCCACACCTCAGTAGCCCCAACCCAACTCTCAGAGCGAAAGATAGCAAGTCTTGGCGACAGCTTCAAAGTTGTTGGATCGCGGTAGGGACAGCCATCTGCGAACTGAAAGCTGTTGGAATGATTGTCTGAAGGAGGGAAAAGTACTATCAAACCGTGCGTGCCATCGCACATAGCCTACGAGGTGGGAGCGGGGCGACAACAAACCGTTCGAAGCCCTCGGACAATGTACCCATACCCGTAAGGGTAACATCGGAACCGCGAGGCGACGGTGTATCTGCTAGCACAACGCGGAGAGGGCCTAGGCTTTGAGCGCATGGTCTTCTCCGTCATGGCCATCCCACACTGCCGGCGTAAAGAGCGGACCTAACCCATCGTGTCACTCCAACGGAACGGAATAAATCCGTATCGTTCCCCATCGGGGAAAGCACATCGCAAGATGGGCCGACCACATTTTGTGCGTCACAGTTGGGCGACCCACTTATTAGAGGCGAGCACCGACCTGCGCCCCATCCAGGTCTTGCTCGGTCACGGTGACCTGGAAACCACCGCTCAGTATTTGCATCTGTCGCAGCGGCACTGACACGCAGTTACGATCCCAAGACCGCAAAGGCCTGCATCAAGGTACAAGACAAGTTACTTGGCCACACATCGGTATTCCGGTGAAGATGAACATCGATACCGGAGGGAGGCCGAACAGCGTTCAGGAGTGAAGGTGAACAGCAGTCGGAGCAAAGCGACGCTGGCGCGAGATTGTGCAGGAAGCGGATCGGGAAGTTGGTTGCTTGCGGTCCGGAAGGAAGGACTTATGAGCGACGATGCGAAGAAGGACATGTTTTCGCGGCGTGGATTTCTGGGGATGGGGTCGGCGGCGCTAGTGACCGTCCATCCGGGAGGGATTCGCGAACTGCATTGGCATCAAAATGCCGACGAATGACAGTACCACATCAGCGGCACAGGGAGAATGACCGTATTTGCTACCGGCGGCCGCGAGCGCACCATGGACTTTCAAGTCGGAGACGTCGGCTATGTCCTGAAGACGCTGCCCCGCTCCATCCAGAATACGGGCCACCGACCTGAAATTCCTGGAGATGTTCAAGAGCAGCTTCTATCAGGACCTTGCACTCTCGGAATGGCTCACCCATCTTCCACCGGAGTTGGTGCGGGCCACCTAGGCATTGACGAGGCCACGCTTGATGCCAGACCGAAAGACGAAGTCGTAGTGATGCCGAAATAGCCCGGTGCGGCACCCACGCCTTGCAAATGAAAAAAACGATGATCCACCAAACTGGCAATCCTCCATTGATTCACCTAACGTCGCGCCATCGTGCTTGCCGCTCAAAAGGGGCGCGTGACGAAGATTATAGGGCTTGCAACTTGGAGGGTCGCCCAAGGCCACCAGGTCGGTATTCGGATCAAGCCATTGTCGAAAACATGCCTCGTCCGTTCGGGCGACGAACCGAAAGATCTCCAGAGCGTTGCAAATGACTGCCTGTCCGGTATGGAAAGCGGACCAGCTACGACGGGGGCTTATGACATTGAAATGCAGTTTGTCAAGAAAAGGCTTTTCAGGCACTCCGACGAGGATGTCTCTCACAACATGTACTTCGCATAACGAAGTGTATTCAGGAGTACATGCCAGCGGAGAGAAGGCGCCGAATTGCCGGCAGGAAAAAAATGAACTATCGCAGAGTCAGCCCACTACTTAACGCGAAGGCATCTGTCTCCGCATTAACGCCCTGCAATGATGTGGTGACGCCAAACCGAAACGTCAAAATACCCTCGGATTCATCGGAGCGGTGCAGCATGCCTTGAGGGCAGGCCCATTTTGCAAGTCATCCCAGGAGAGGAACCATGCGTTCGCTAACAACGTTTCTTGTGCTTCTGGTCGGCTTCCTGGCACCAGGTTCGCTCGCCCACGCTCAAGCCGCGGAACCCGCGAGCAAGACCGACGAATCGACCTCCCTGAACGCCACTAAGGAAGAGGTCAACCAGTTGCGCAGCGAGATCGCCGCGCAGCGCCAAGCCATTGAGGAACTGAAGGCTTTGGTCGAGCAGCTGGCTGAGGGGAAAGCCAGGGCAACCGACAGTAGCTCGGTCCAGATTCGGCCCGTGGCAGAGGCTGCTTCGGTGGAAACCAATTCGCGGCCGGTTGACGCTCCCGGCGAAAGCGCGGTTGGTCTGATGAACGCCGTTCTCGTGGAGGCTGATCCTGCGCCGGTGGCTGCGATCGCAGATCAAGCTCCAGCAGCCGCTCCCAGGAACGACACTCCGCTTACCGCGGGATGGAACGGGGAACACTTCTTCATCAAGAGTCCCGATGGACAGTTCAGCATCAGCCCCTATGGCTATGTGAACAGCGATTACCGCGCTTACAAAGGCGATGGCGCGCCCTCGGACACGTTTCTCTTGCGCAATACCCGTTTCGGATTTCAAGGCAGTTATGGTTCTCACTTTGATTTTGCGCTGCTCACCGACGCAGCCGCGACGTCCGGTTCGGTCGTGCGCGACGTGTACCTCAACGTAAGAATCAGGCCCGAGTTCCAACTGCAGGCAGGCCAGTTCAAAGCTCCATTTGCCCAGGAAACCGGAATCGGCGATACCAACCTGGATTTTGTCGAACGCGGGTTTCAGTCAATGTTGTACCCGTCGGCAGCTTCGGCGTACCGCAGCCCCGGTGTGGCGCTGCATGGCGACATCTTCGGCGGCGTGATGCAGTACTGGGTGGGCGCGTTTAACGGCAAGGGATATGCTGTGGCCAACACGACCAATGAACCGGAAGTCATTGGACGCCTGCGCTTCTACCCGTGGCGCAAATCCAAGAGCGACTGGTTCAAGCAGCTTGCCTTTGGCGGATCCATTGACCATGCGCTTGCGCGCGGTCTTTCCGGGGATCAAAGCTTCAGCGGCGCGCTGCCCGATGGCGCTTACACCTTTTTCCCGCAGTTCGCCATCAACGGGCCCATCGAGCGCTACAACGGTGAATTCACATACATCAAGTCGCGGTTCGCTCTGCGCGGCGAATACGATCAACTCAATCAGTTCCGACAGAATGTTGGCTCCGAGCAGGCGGGAGGGCTGGGTTTCTTTAGCCTGCCTGGAATCACAGCCAAGGCTTGGGACATCAGCACAACTTACTTGCTGTCGGGAGAAAAGCGGCCGGAAAACGGCACTCCCCGAGTGAGGCATCCGCTGTTCGGTCCCGACACTCCAGGCGGCCAGGGACGCGGTTTGGGAGCCTGGGAACTCGCTTTCCGATTCACTGGCATCCAGGCCAAGGAACCGCCGGCGAACTTCTCGGGCCTTTACACGCCGGGTTTTGTACCTGAGTTTGATGACCACACCTTCGAGTACACGGCCGGACTCAACTGGTATCCCAATTATTGGGTCAAGTACGTGGTCAATTTCAGCGTCGATCAGTTAAAGGCTCCCAGCGTTATAGGGCAGGAGCCGCAAAATTTCTTTGTGGTAATGCAGCGCTTACAGTTCAGATTCTAGAGTCGGTCCACCCGTGCGCTTGCGGATGGAACGGTCAACAAGCTTGGACGTCGCCGGAGCTGGTCGCAGCTGGCCCTGAAGGGAAATCGCAGGAGGGGAATCGATGAGACCAAGGATTCTGCTCACTATTATCGTCGCCGCGCTATTTGTGACCCTAAGCGGCTGTGGAAGTGTGGCCAACTGTCCCGTGTGCGGCACTACTACGGGTGGCAGTTACGCCGTCATCGACGTCATCCCCGTGCCAGAGCACAATCCGACCGGCGAACCCGGTGGTCCGTTCAATTCGTTCGACATAAGCTGGGTGGATCCTGTGCACCACCTGGATTACGTATCGGACCGCATCGGCTTGGCCGTGGTGGTGATCGACACGAACCAGAACATCGCTGTGAACGCTATCCAAGGAACCAATGCCGTCACGGACGCTGGCAATGGGGCCAGTCCGTGTGCGAAAGATCCAGCAACTGGGAACGACTTGATTCCGCCCCTCATTTCCGTATTTGGCGATTTCACCAGGTTCGGATGTAGAAGCGATTTGTCCTGGGAGGGAGGGCCCACATTTCATCTCATCTCGGGCTTTGGTGCAAACCATAACTTCGGTGGATTTCCAGGTGCGCAGTGCTGCGCTGCACGCAGCAATGGCGTGAATCCAATGTCCGGCCCAGATGGCCTGGAGGTTAGCCCGGACGGCAATACCTTGTTCGTCGGGAATGGCAGCTCTTCGATGGTGGTTTTCGATTTAACTGCCATGAACCTGAGCACGAATCCACCGACGCCGCCCACCGTGAATGCCGATATCCCCACAGGCGTCTCGGCCGATTATGACGGTCCCTTGGGCATCGCTCCCTGCATCGCCTCCTGGAACGGCGAAGCTGGCTCCGCCGCTGATTGTGGAGATGATCGCGGTGACGAAATCGCATACAACCCCGCTGTCACGGCGGCCGATGGGACAGTTCATCAAGTTGTCGCGATCATCGACGGCGATCCTGGATTACCGTTCGTCACGTTTATCGACGTGACGAATGTCGTGGGCAAAACGGGAACGGCGCAACAGCAGCACTGCTTGCCGATAGATCCGACGTCCGCTTACGGCCCCTATCCCGCGGGTGCAACTGCGGCCAATTACCCGTACCAGGGAACGGCAACGACCTGGATAGCGCCAGCTACCGGTGCTGCCTTCAACCCCCCCAGTTGCATCGTTGGACAGATTTATTATGACGGCGCAGGTGGACTAGCCTCCGGCGGGTCAGGAGCTACCTATGGACTCAGCCCAAGTGTTCCGGTCGACACGATCGCAACCGCAGGCGCTGTCCCTGGAGGTGCCTCGTTTCCCTGCCCAGACCCGTCAAATCCACAGACCTTCGGCGGCGTTTCCGGGTCGATAGCGGATGCCGCGTTTATCCCTGGCGTAGGTACAACCCCAAGTGGTACGGTCTACACCATCCCATGCCATCATGGTCCCCTCGTCGACCAAACCCTGGGAACGTTTTGCAATCAAACTAACCCGGGCAGCAATTGCTCAGGCGCCATATCGCCGGCAGGGTTGGGAGGAATGGCTTGGAATTCCAACACTGGCCACTTGCTGCTGACGAATGCGAATTCCATCGCCATTACCAACATTGGCGGCGTCGATGAAATCGATCCGAGAGTCGGGAACAATACCTGCGGGGGGCCCTGTGGACCGGTGGTGGTAAATACCTTCGTGACGCCGAATTGCATGCCGACCAGCATCGCTCAGGGCCCGGGTAACAACTTCCTTGTAGGTTGCGCGGACCATGATGGCGAGGCTTTCCCTCCCAACGAGTACGTGATCGATGGAACTGCGGGAACAATCCTCGCCACCATCTGGAACGTGGGCGGCGTGGACGAGGTCTGGTATAACCCGGGCGACAACAGGTACTATCTGGCGGCACGCGACATGCCCACCGGTGCGGTCATGGGCGTCATTGATGCCAAGACGAACCTGTGGCTGACAAACGTTACGACCAATACCAATTCGCACAGTGTCGCGGCGGACCCCAGCAGTAACCACACTTTTGTGCCCATGCAGGCTGGCACGATCTGCACGACGCAGAGTGCCAACGGGTGCATCGCGGTCATAGCGGAACAATGAGGCAGAGTGAGGCGATAGCGAATCTCAATCGATCTACTGGGCAAACGCAGGGGGTGATATATTCGCCTGACGGGACGAGGTTCAAGTCTACCCGCCTGTGAAGGTTGTGGGGTTATCCATGGCCGCGTATCGACAAACCGTAGCACGGGGATATGCCTTGGCGTTCTCCCTTTTTTGGGTGTTGATCGCGCTGGCAAGCGCCAGCGAGCAAACCACGCCAAAACTCACCGACGTTCCTGCCGCGGTGATCGCCCACTTGCCTCTGCCGCAGGCGACCGGAAGTCAAATGTTGCTGCAGAACGAAAGCTCTAAACAGTACCTGTACGTTCAACAGGCTGCCAAGCCAGGCTTCATGATCGTGGACGTGAGCAAGCCGGAGCAGCCGAGCCTTTTGAAACGAACAGCGGAATCAAATCAGGCGACTACTGGAAATCTAGAGATAGTTAGCCCGGACGTGGCCATCGCGGAAGCTCCGGAAAAGACACCGACGACTCTCTACAGCAGCGACCGTCCCACCGAAACTGTTCGCGTGCTCGACTTGAGCGACCCGCGTAATCCGAAAACTCTGGAAACCTTCAACAAGGTTACCAGTCTCCTTCCGGACCGTCGCCACGGCTTGATCTACCTCACCAACAACGAGGGTCTGTGGATTCTCCGCTACAATCGCCCGGCCCCCCTGGAGCCGACCAAGAAAAAGCCGCCCTGCGATTCAAACGCCGAAATCATGGCCATGCCGCCCGACTGCGACTAGGCCTCCCCCGAATCAGAGCAAACCTCGTCGAACCCTGCCGCTCAGGAACCTAGCGCGCCGGGCATTCCTTATCGATCGTCTTAATCGACGTGACAGTCAACGTCACCGGGGATGGAGAACCCGCTCTGGCTGAGGTATCGGAACTTGTGCTCATCGACGGTGACTCCGTTCCGGTTACTTCCACTTGTTGTCCCAGGTACTGGCGGAGCTTTGTCTTGCCAGTAGCTTGAAGTTCGTAAGTCATGCCTGGATCCTGCTTCATCAGGATGTAATCACCGCTAGACCTGCCGACGCAGCCCTGCACGGTTACCTCCCCTTTGGAGGCTTTCGAGCTGTGCTGGCATGGGCTGTTGGAATTGCTATCTCGTGCCAGGAGAAAGCTGCCCGAAAGCAGCAGAACGATCCACAATTTTCTCATAGATACTTCTCCTTCCGTTGAACGGGATGGCAACGCTATCGCCATTTTGCACTAAATCTCTGGAAGACAGCGGCTACTTGACGCGAGTTTCCTGATAGTGCAGTTCCTTCCATTGCCCCCGGCGCTTCACCCAGAGTTCACTGACATACACCCTTGAATAGCGCATTTGCGCTTTGGGCGGGAACTGCATCGTGACTTCGTAAATGACTAAAGCGGCATCCGGCCCCAGCGGAATCATCTTCAGCCCCCACAGTGAATAGCTGAAGACATTCTGGTCTGCCAGTTCGTTTAAAGCTTGAATCTTATTCCGCTCGCCTCTGCCATCGACTTCGACGCCTTGATAGTCGTCCGCCAGCAATTCGGCATACTCTTTCTTGTCCTTGTTCTTCAGCGCCTCCCATTCAACTCTGATCTTCGATTCGAACATATCCTTCGGGCCTGAGTCGGCGGAGACACCACTGGATTGCCGACTTTCGCCAGTTGTAGCGGGCGTTGTGGGTTGTTGCGCCAGAGCAAGAGACGCCAGCCACGCAATGCAGGCGAAGACGAAGCAAGTTCGCATAAGTCCTCCAAAGCGAAACGCAGCGAATCTTATCCGGCTCCGCGCAGCGTTCGGCAACTGAGCTTTATCGCAAATCTTTGACTTTCTTTCTCACTATCGCGAGCAGCGGGGGGGGGCAATTCGGAATAGCCTTCCTGGCCTGCAAACTGCTGGCCATCCGTGTAGATCCAATCTAAGAGATTGCCTAACGCGAGTGCACGAGCGGAATCAGCAGATTTGATTTGCAGATAAATCCAGGTGAAACTGGTAATGGGAAAAGAATCAGCTCCGGGGGCGTTAGACAGCGAGGCGGCGAAGCTATTCCACCGCGGCGGTTCTACGGCTTTGCACGCCGCAGTAATAGTCTCAGTGGAAGCCTTAACAAACTTGCCGGCGGAATTCAGCACCGCGGCTTGGGGAATACTGCTCTTCACCGCATATTGATACTCCACATAGCCAATGGAGCCGGGGCTGTTTTTCACTTTGTCCACCATATCGGAACTGCGTTCCGCTCGCGCCCCAACCGGCCACTTGGGTGAAGGGGAGACTCCAACTTGGTCACGAAACTTGGAACTTACTTTAGAGAGAAAATCAGTGAAGACGTAATTGGATCCCTTTCCTGCGGGGCGGTTGACCACTTGGATTGGAAGATTAGGCAAAGCGATCTCTGGATTGAGCTTCACGATCTGCGGCGCGTTCCATGTCTTCACATCGCCCAGGAAGATTCCGGCGAGTACTTCCCCCGAAAGCCGAAGTTCCTGGTGGACATCGGGAAGGTTGTAGATGGGAACGATTCCGATGAGCACCACCGGCAGTTCGATCAAACCACCTTTTTTTTCCCGCTCCTTATCCGTAAGCGGAGCTTCCCCGGCGCCAAAATCGCTCGTGCCATGAAAGATCTGCTTAATCCCTTCGCTGGTGCCGACCGGAAGGTACCGCATCTGAATGTTTGGGTTGCGCTTGCCGTACTCCTGTGTCCACCGGGTGTAAAGAGGCGCCGGTACACTC
>Ga0182024_10002394_pt1 | contig 46543 bp, 45 predicted proteins | sample P32metaG_FD_120480 | JGI IMG/M metagenome (GOLD analysis project Ga0182024, IMG submission 120480) | Permafrost microbial communities from Stordalen Mire, Sweden - P3-2 metaG (Illumina Assembly) | ecosystem: Environmental > Terrestrial > Soil > Wetlands > Permafrost | place: Sweden: Stordalen... | reverse complement strand
GCTTGTGGCCATAACGCTGCCGATCGTCATCGGCCTGAGCAGCGCCAGCTACTACCTGCTCGAGCGACCGCTCATGCGCCTGGGGCGACGACAGCGTCCCCCCGCCGCCCTCCCCAACCTCGCCCCCAGCGCATGAAGCTCGGCCGGCGCTCCGCACTGGACGATGCGCTGTTGCTCGGGGCGCCACTGATCACGCTGCTACTGCTGGTCACCTACCTCGGCCGCCACGAGTTCGCTGTCGACTTCCAGCACCAGTACTGGGTGGTGGGTCATCGCCTGCTGACGAGCGGTAGCCCGTACGCCTGGACGCACGCGCAGATCGCCTCGGGCGTGGGCGCCTTCCCCTACCCGGCGCTGTCCGCGCTCCTGTTCGTCCCGTTCGCGCTGCTCCCGGAGACGGCGGCGGCCGTCCTCTGGGTGGCTATCCAGATGTCGGCCGTGCTCGCAACCCTCCGAGTCCTCTCGATCAGGGACCGCCGCGTGTACGCGCTGGCCTTTCTCTGGTGGCCGGTCATCATCGGCTGGCAGTCGGGCAACATGACCCTCCTCCTGGCCCTGCTGATCGCGCTCGTCTGGCGCTACCGCGATCAGCCGATCCTCAGCGGCGTCCTGACCGCGCTCCTCATCTCCCTCAAGCCGTTCCTGTGGCCGATCGGCCTGTGGCTGCTCGTCACCAGGCGTTACCGGTCGGCGGCCTGGGCGCTGGGCGGCGGGCTGGTGCTCAACCTGATCGCCTGGGGCGTCGTCGGGTTTGACCAGCTGAGCCGCTATCTCCATCTGGACTCCGAGGTGACGAGCGCCCTGTATCGGTACGGCTACGGGGTGATCGCCATCGCGGTCCGCCTGGGCGCCGGGCGGTCGGCCGGCACGGTGGCGATGTTCGTGGTGGCGGCGGGACTGGCGGCGCTGTGCATCTGGTTCGGGAGCCGGCGGCGCGAGGACTTCGCTCTGCTGATCTGCGTCGACCTGACTCTGGCTGCCTCGCCCCTGCTCTGGACCCACTACCTCGGGCTGCTGCTCGTGCCGCTGGCCATCCTCCGGCCGCGCCTGAGCATTGAGTGGCTGCTGCCGCTCCTGATCTGGCTGTGCCCGGGAGGCCTGCAGGAGTCCGCCTGGCAGGTGGCGCTGTTCGCCCTGATCACCGCCACGCTCACCTATCTGCTCCTCAAGCGCCGCCCGCCGGCCGAGGATCTCACGCCCGAGCTCGTCGTCTCAGATCAGCGGCGGTCCGGCCAGGCGCACGTCCTGGCCACCGCCCAGGGCGGCGAGCGAGCCGGCTAGCCGGTCGCCGCCCGGCAGACGGAGGTCCGGATCGAGCTCCAGTAGTGGCACGAGCACGAAGCGGCGGCTGCGAACCTCCGGGTGGGGCAGCGTCAGGCGCTCCGAGGACCACTCCAGATCCCCCAGCAGCAGCACGTCGACGTCCACCACCCGGGGACCGTGCCGCACCCCGCCCGGCTCGCGACCGACCTCCCGCTCGACCGCCTTGCAGGCCTCCAGGAGCTCGGCCGGACCATGCGAGGTCTCCACCTCGATGCAGGCGTTCAGGAAGTCGGGCTGGTCGAGCACCAGCCCCACCGGCTCGGTGTCGTAGGTGGAAGAGGAGCGCAGGACGGTCACCCCAAAGCTGGGCAGGCGCGCCACAGCATCCTCCAAGTGAGCCCGCCGGTCCCCCACGTTGGAACCCAGGCCGAGGAACCCCCGATTCACCCCTCGCGCCACACCTCTACCGACACTTCGCTGACCGGCAGCGCGATGGGCGGCTCGGGCTTGGCCGCCTTGACCCACACCGCATTGACCTCGTAGCGCTCGAGCATCCGCTCGATCACCGCCGCGCAGAACCGCTCCAGCGTGCGGTAGGAGCGCGCATGGGCCACCAGCGCGACCAGCTCGCACACCTCGGCGTAGTTGACCGTGTCCTCGACGCGGTCGGTGATCGTCGCGTCGGCCTCCCCCACGTCGATCCGGATGTCGATCAGCAGCCGCTGCCCCACCTCGCGCTCGGCCTCGGTCACCCCCATGTGGGTGTACAGCGACAGGCCGCTGATATCGATCGTCACCTCGGGCTCGGAGCCCTCGTCGTCCTCCTCCTCGCCAACGTCGCGGTCGTCGGCGTCGCCGGGATCGTCGGGGTCGTAGCCCTCAGCGTCTTCCTCGTTCACGCGGCGACCGTAGCAGCCGTGACTTTCAGCGCGTCGAGCAGCGGCGCCACGTCGTGGACGCGGAAGATGCTCGCCCCTCGCTCGAAGGCGATCACGTTGGTGGCGATCGTCGCGGCCAGGCGATCGTCCACCTCCCGGCCGGTCAGCCGGCCGAGAAACGACTTGCGGGAGGTGCCCATCACGACCGGGCGGCCCAGGGCGACGATCTCATCCAGGCGCCGCAGCAGCTCCAGGTTGTGGGCGAGCGTCTTGCCGAAGCCGATCCCCGGGTCGAGCAGGATGCGCTCCTCGGCCACGCCCGCAGACACGGCGAAGGCCATCCGCTCCTCCAGGAAGGCCGCCACCTCGGAGACAACATCGTCGTAGCGGGGGTTGTCCTGCATCGTGCGGGGCTCGCCCAGCATGTGCATCAGGCACACCTCGACCCCGCGCTCGGCCACCAGCGAAGCCATCGCCGGGTCGCCCCGCAGCGCCGTGACGTCGTTGACCAGGTCCGCGCCGGCGTCCAGGGCCGCCCCGGCCACCGCCGCCTTGCAGGTGTCGATCGAGAGGCGATTCCCCGGCAGGGCCTCTCGGAGCCGCTCGATCACCGGCACCACCCGTCGCAGCTCCTCGGCCTGGCCGACCGGCTCCGCCCCGGGGCGGGTCGATTCGCCTCCCACGTCGAGGATCGCCGCACCCTCACGGGACAGCTCGACCCCGTGGGCCACGGCAGCGTCGGTGTCGAGGTACCGGCCCCCGTCGGAGAAGGAGTCCGGCGTCACGTTGACGATGCCCATCACCGCGAAGGTGCGGCTCACGACTCCCCTTCGCCCGGCCAGTGGCCGTGCTCGCTGTAGTAGTCCCGAGCCGCTTCCTCTTTCGCGCGGTCCTGGTTTGACTCGATGGTCCACCGGTACATCATGTTGAGCATCCAGACCGACAGCGCCAGGCCACCCAGCACCAGCCCGGTGGCGGCGATCGGGGAGTTGGCCCGGGCGTGCCCTACGGCGATCAACACAGCGCCGGTGACCAGGAGGGCAAGCGGCAGGCCGTAGCGGATCGCCAGAACGGGCAGCGTCGGACGCGGCGAGGATCGATTCGAATCCGTGGGCATCAGCGGAGTCACGTTACTCCGTGGCGGGCCGGGAGTTGGTCTGTCCGGGCATCAATTACGCTGCCGTGAATGGGGATGGGCGATGCGGCGGCGACCCGGCCCGGGAGGCGAGAGCTCCAGACCGGGCGCCCTGGATCACTCCTAGCCACGGCCGTCTTCGTCTGCGCCGTGCTCGGCCTGACGCTGTGGCGGCTTCGGCTGGGGCTCGACCTGACGGACGAATCCTTCTCGGTCGCGGCCCCCTACCACTACACCCTCGGAGCGGTCCCGTTCGTTGACGAGACGACCGCGCCGGCGGTCACCTCCAGCATCCTCACCTACCCGTTCGTGGCAGCTTGGACGGCGCTCAACGGCCTGGACGGACTGGTCCTGTTCATGCGCGTCGTGCAGTTCCTGATATCGCTGTTGGTGGCCGGTGTGATTGCGGTTTGCCTGCGCGGACTGCTCCGGGGCTTTGTGACGGTGATCGTCGGATTAGCGGCCGTGGCGTTCGTGCCGTTCAACGTGCACGCGGTCGGTTACGACACGCTGACCTTCTACCTGCTCACCTGCGGACTGTTCCTGGCCTTCGACGCCGCTCGGCGTGACTCGACGCGAGAGCTCTGTGCAGCCGCTGCGTGCGCGGGCCTGGCCACGTTTGTCTACCCGCCCTTGGTGGCACCGGTGCTGGTCACCATCGCCGCATGGCTGGCGCTGAGTGGAGGGCCGCGAAGGCGCGCTCTGGCGCTCTCGCCGGCGCTGCTCGTCCCCGTGGCCGGGTTCGGTGCGCTGGCGCTCGTCGTGGGGACGCACCCGATCATCTCGGACTACACAGACACGGCGCGGTACTTCGGTCAGGCGGGAGGGCCGGGGAAGCTGTGGTCCGTCGTCACACAGTGGTTGGACACTCTGTCACCCTCGATCGATTCAACGGCGGGGTCCATGCAGCTGGTGGGGCATCTCGGGTTGCTCGCCCTGCCCCTGTACTTCCTGGTCCGCCATCGAGCCCAGGCTCGAATGCTGCTGCTGGGAGTGTGGTTGCCCTCGCTCCTGGCCGCGCTGACGATTGCCTATGCCAGCACGAACGGGGAGATCATCTTCGGCCTGGGGCTCCTGCCGGGGTTCATCGTCGCGATCGTGTTCGTGGCCTGGCTGCTGGAGACACCGACCCTCGGCTTCGCCGCGGCCGCCGTGGCGGTGGGGCTGCTGATGGCCTGCGGGTTCGCCGTCTACCGCGACGGCCCGATCGGGACGCTGACCGCCAGAGTCACCGGCGGCGCGTTCTCGGGGATCCTCACCACGCCGGCCCACCGTGAGTTCGTGGATCGACTCCAGAGTGATCTGAGCAGGCTCGGGCCCCGGTGCCGGATCCTGTTCTTCGACCACCTGCCGGCTGGCTACCTCATGTCTGCCGCGTCACCCGATGCGAACAGCCTGTGGACCCAGGCCGTACCTCCTGATCGGATCGACGGATACCGGCGCGCGCTACTCAGCTACTACCGCACCGCCGGATTCCCAGACCTCGTGGTGATGATGCTGCGCAGCACCTCGGGCGAGAGCGTAGGCCCGGAGAAAGAGCCGTACATCGCCTCAGACCCGCTGATCGCACTGCTGCACCGCCGCTACCGGCTCACCGTTCGGCGCGAGGATTACGCGATCTATACGCGCGGTAGTGGAACCTGCCCGGCACCGGGCTAGCGCCGCCAGCAGATCCCCGGAGTCGGAGCGAAGGAGCGGCTATTCCGCCGTGCCGCCGGCCAGCCCCGGGCGGGGCAAGGGCCGCGGGCCGGGCTCACGCCCGGGCGCACGTTCGGCCGCCGCCGGCGGCAGCGGAACCTGTGGCGGGAGCGGTGCCTCGGCCCCGAACACCTCTTCCTCGCTACTCCCCTGCAAGAGCGCCTCGAACTGCTCGCGCTCGATCGTCTCACGCTTGATGAGGACCTCCGAGAGCTTCTCCAGCGAGTCCTTGTGGGAGCGGAGGATCTCCTTGGCCTGGACATGGGCGCCCTCGACGATGCGCCGGATCTCGTCGTCGATCTCGCGGGCGATCTCGTCGGAGTAGTCGGGCTCGGCGGAGAACTCGCGGCCCAGGAAGGGCAGCCCGTGGTCGTGGCCGAACACGCGCGGGCCGAGCTTGTCGCTCATCCCGAAGCGCATCACCATCTGCTTGGCGGTGGCGGTCACCTTCTCCAGGTCGTTGGAGGCGCCGGTGGTGATCTCGGAGAAGACGATCTCCTCGGCGGCGCGGCCGCCCAGCGTCATGGCCAGCGTGTCGAGCAGCTCGGCGCGCGTGGTGAGGAACTTGTCCTCGCCCGGCAGCGAGATCGTGTAGCCAAGCGCCTGGCCGCGAGACATGACCGAGATCTTGTGGATCGGGTCGGAGTTGGGGAGGTAGTGCCCGACGATCGCGTGGCCCATCTCGTGATAGGCGGTGATCTTGCGCTCCTTGGAGCTCATCACGCGCGTCTTCTTCTCGGGACCCGCGATCACGCGCATGATCCCCTCTTCCAGCTCGTCCTGGGTGATCTCGCGCTTGCCGCGGCGCGCGGCCAGCAGGGCCGCCTCGTTGACCAGGTTGCTCAGGTCCGCGCCGGTGAACCCGGGGGTCTGGCCGGCCAGCGCGTCGATGTCGATCTCCCGGGCCAGCGGCTTGCCGCGGGTGTGGACCTCCAGGATCTTCTTGCGGCCCATGCGGTCGGGCCGGTCGACGACGATCTGGCGGTCGAAGCGGCCGGGGCGCAGGAGCGCCGGATCGAGGATGTCCGGGCGGTTGGTGGCGGCGATCAGGATGATGTTGTCCTTCATCTCGAAGCCATCCATCTCCACCAGGAGCTGGTTGAGCGTCTGCTCGCGCTCGTCGTGACCGCCGCCCATGCCAGCGCCGCGATGGCGGCCGACGGCGTCGATCTCGTCCATGAAGATGATGCAGGGCGAGTTCTGCTTGGCCTGCTCGAACAGGTCGCGCACGCGGCTGGCACCGACGCCGACGAACATCTCCACGAAGTCAGAGCCCGAGATGGAGAAGAAGGGCACGCCGGCCTCACCGGCCACGGCCCGGGCCAGGAGCGTCTTGCCGGTGCCCGGAGGGCCGTAGAGCAGGACGCCCTTGGGGATGCGGGCCCCCAGGGCCTGGAATTTCTTGGGGTTCTCCAGGAACTCCTTGATCTCGTGAAGCTCCTCCACCGCCTCATCCACCCCGGCCACGTCGCGGAAGCTGATCTTGGGGCTGTCGACCGACATGCGCTTGGCGCGCGACTTGCCGAACGACATCACCTTGGAGCCGCCGCCCTGCACCTGGTTCATGAGGAAGATCCAGAAGCCGATGAAGATCACGAACGGCAGCAGGTAGGTGAGCAGCGACAGCCAGCCGTTGGAGGACTTGTCCTGGACCCGGACGGCGCTGCCGCCCTCGTGGTTGAGAACGTCGTTGATCAGCGCCTGGGCATAGCCGTCCGGGTAGCCCGTGCTGGCGTGCTGGCCGCCGTACTGCTGGAGGAGCGTGTAGGAGACGCTGTTGTCCTTCTGGTCCAGGGTGACCGACTTGACCTCTTTGTTGTTGACCGCCTGGACCAGCTGGCCGAAGCTCAGGCTGGGAGTGGTGTGGGAGCTACCGATCAGCTTCTGGGCGAAGAACGCCAGAACCACCACGATGAGGATGGGAAACGCTGCGCTCTTGAAGAACCGGCTCATGACTTTGCCTTGGGTCTCGCCCCGTGTGCGTTGCGGCAGCGATATTGAGGCCTCAAGTGGCCAAGCGTAGCACCTGGGTTTCCCCCCGCGGGGCCCCAGAAGTCGCTGCATTCAGTCGTTCAAAGCCGCCACGTAAGGGAGATTGCGGTACCTCTCGTCGTGATCGAGGCCGTACCCGATCGCAAAGCGGTCGGGGATTTCGAACCCCACGTACTTGGTATCTAGATCGACCTTTCGGCGCGAAGGCTTTATAAGCAGCGCGCAGACCTCCAGGGAGCGGGGATTCCGCCCGGCCAGATTGCGCAGCAGGTACTGGAGGGTCAGCCCCGAGTCGACGATGTCCTCAACGATCAGGACGTCGCGGCCCTCGATCACCGCGTCGAGGTCCTTGAGGATCCGCACGACCCCTGAGCTCTTGGTGGCCGAGCCGTAGGAGGCCACGGCCATGAAGTCCACCTCACAGGGCACCTCGAGGGCCCGCATCAGGTCGGCCAGGAAGAACACGGCTCCCTTGAGCACGCCGATCAGGATGAGATCCTTGCCCACGTAGTCACGCGAGACCTCGGCGGCCAGTTCACGCACGCGCCTCGTCAGCTCGTCCGCTGGGACGAGCACCTCCCCAATCGCATCGTCCTGCCAGGCGGGTGCGAATGCGTTCTGGTGGCTCACTGGGTTTCAGTCTAAGCGGGCGGAGAACGACAGCGTGCCGCGCTCCGCCCGGGCCCTCACGCCGCTGGGCAAGTCGAGCAACGCGGTCCCGGTGTCCCGCAGGCCGAGGATGTCCGGCAGACGGCGGGAGACTCCGGGAGCGGGACGGCCCACCGCCCGATCGGCCAGCCGCTGCACCACCAGGCGCCCCAGCGCGGCGGGCAGGGCGCGCAGGGTGTCCAGCGCGACGCTGTCCTCGCCGTTCAGCACGCCATCGACCAGCTCGTCCAGCACGGCGGCCTCCTGGCGAAGGATCTCGGCCACGGCCAGGACGTTGGCTTCGGCGGCCGGATGGATGTCCCGCAGCGCCGGCACGAGCTGGTTTCTCACGCGCCCGCGGGCGAAGCGAGCCGAGTCATTGGTCGGATCCTCGCGCCAGGCCAGCCCACGGTCCCGGCAGTAGGACGTGGTCTGCTCGCGTGTATAGAAGAGAAGCGGACGGACGAGGCTGCCCTCACGCGGGACCATGCCCAGGAGAGCCCGCCGACTGGGGGCGGCGGCCAGCCGGTAGAGGATCGTCTCGACCTGGTCGCTGGCCGTGTGCCCGGCGGCGACATCGGCTCCGGCGGCCAGCTCCCGGGCGGCGGCGTAGCGGAGCTCCCTGGCCCAGGCCTGGAGGTTCCCGGGAGGCGGCGGGCCGGCCGTGCAGACGTGAAGGTCCACGCCCAGGCGCCGGCAGAGCTCCCGGCAGAGCGCCTCGTCCTGATCGGCACCTTCCCTCAACCTGTAGTTGACGTGAAGGGCCGTAACTGTTTCGGGTCCGGCGATCCGGGTGGCCAGGTCGACCAGACAGACGGAGTCGCGGCCGCCGGACAGCAGCACCAGCACCGCGCGCCCGCTGGCCATGAGGCCGCGGGCGCGGGCATCCTCGGCCAGGTCCGGGATCGGCCCGGCAGCGCTCACGAGACGACCTCCGGCGGCCGCTCTCCCCGGGGCCGGGCCAGGAAGATCTCCGTCGGACCCTTGAAGCCCTTGAGGCGCACCTCGGCGATCCGTTCGAATTCCAGCTCCGAACCGCTGGCCTCCACGATCGGACGGGTCACCAGCACCTCGCCCCCGGCTGCCCGGGCGGCCACCCGGGCCGCGATGTTGACCTCCCGGCCGTAGTAGTCCGCGTCCCGGTAGAGCGCGTAGCCGTAGTGGACGGCGATCCGAGGTCGCGGGCGGTCCGTGTGGAGGCGCTGGAACCCAACTGCCCAGACGGCCAGGGCAGCCGGATCGGATCCAACGATCATCACACCGTCCCCGATCGTCTTGACCATCCGGGCGTCCTCGGGGAGTGTGGCCACCACCGCCTCGGTGAACCGCTCCACCACGTCGAGGGCGTGGAGCTCGCCGGCCTCCTCGGTTAGCCTGGTGTATCCGGCCAGGTCGGCGAAAGCGATCGCCACCCGCATCCGCCCGGCCTCGGCCGAGCTCTGCAGCTCGGCCTCCATGTGACCCACGATGTCCTGCTCGATGAAGTGGCCGAGCATCCGGCGGTGGAGCTGATCGAGCATCGGCGATGCCAGCGGCAGGAGGTCCCCGGTCAGCTCCACCAGTTCATCGGCCATCTCCGCGGCTGAGCTGCCCGAGCGCATCAGCGGCTCGTGGACGTAGAGATGGACGAGGCGCACCTCGGCGTCGGCGATCTGCGAGACGGCCTGCGAGTACACCCGCGTGAGCTGGAGCAGCGCCTCCAGCGGCAGGCCGGCGTCCAGCACGGCGGCCACGTAGCGCAGCAGCTCGAGCTCCTCCTTGGTCAGGCCACGGGAATCCCGCAGGCCCAGGCTGAGCTTGATCCGCTCCACGAGCTGAGGATCAAGGCCGGTCTCCCGGGTGGCGTCCGCGACCGTGTAGACGGGTTCCTCCACCCCGAACAGGTCGGCCACGTGGGAGAAGGCCAGCCGCCCGTCCTCGCCGGCCCGCCGGATCTCGGCCAGCGTGTGCCCGCGTTCGCGCAGTCGCGCCACCAGCCGAGCCTGGCTGAGCGCGGGGGTCGACCATTCGCCGCGGTATTGCGGGATCAGCCGCTCACGCACCCAGCGCCGCAGGGTGCCGGGCGTCACTCCGACTGCCGCCGCCGCCTGGTCGCCCGTCACGTGGGGGCTCAGACCTCCAGATGCGGATAGTCGGCGGCGATCATCTGCCGGTAACGGGCGAATACGGGCTTGGTCAGCGGGATGATCGTCAGGGTCGCCGAGACATCACCGCTGGCCTTGATCCCGCGCCGGGCGATGGCGGTCGCCATGTTCTCCTTGCCCTGAAAGTACCGGTTGGCGGTCTCCGAGCTCATCGTCAGGCGAACCTTGGCCTCCCAAGGCACCTCATCGGTCCACTCCCAGGTCAGGTTGTCCTCGCCCTCGCCACCGGAGCGGATGTTGACGACCATCTGCAGGTCGGGGAACTCGAAGCGCTGAGGCGTGTCGGCCGACCGCAGCTGCGGGCCAACCACGGGATCGGCGCTCATCATCGCGAACGTTCGGTCCATAACCTCTCGGAACTCCGCGGCGGAGCTGAACGTGGCCGTCACTCAGGCTCCGGGACGTGGCGGCTCATGCCCGTAGAGTCTAGGTCGCTGACCCCTTGTCTGCCCGAACTTGACCACGCCCATCCATCTGCACCCGACCGCGCCGCTGGCTGATCGGGTTCTCCTGCCCGGCGACCCGGGTCGAGCCCTGCGGCTGGCCCAGGCTCTGCTGGAGGCTCCGAGGATGTTCAACCACAACCGCGGGCTGTGGGGCTACACCGGCCAGGCGCCCGACGGACAGCCGCTGACGATCCAGAGCACCGGGATGGGAGGCCCGAGCACCGCGATCGTTGTCGCCGAGCTGATCGATCTGGGGGCTGAGCGGTTACTGCGGGTCGGAACCTGTTGCGGGCTGCGGGAGGACCTGGAGTTGGGTCAGCTACTGGTGGCCAGCGAGGCGATCAGCGATGACGGCACGAGCCGAGCGCTGGGAGCAGGCGAGCGGGTGCCGGCCTCAGAGGGGTTGCGGTCGGCGCTGCTGGGCACGGGACTGGCCGGCGCCGAGGGAGCGGTCGTGTCCACCGACCTGTTCTACGGGGCCGAGGACCGCGAAGCGGTCTGGCTGGAGGCGGGGGCGCTGGCGGTGGAGATGGAGGCCGCCACACTGTTCACCCTGGCCGCTCGGCGCGGCGCTGAGGCGGGCTGCGCACTGATCGTCTCTGACCTGCTGTTCGACAGCCGGCGGCGCATCGAGCCCGAGAGGCTGGAGGAGGCGGAGCGACGACTGGGCGAGCTGGCCGTGGGGGCCGTCAGCTCGCCGTACTGAGCGTTCTCAGGTCTCGGCCTTTTGCGAACCCGAGCCGGCCCGGGACCCTGAACCCGAGCTTGAGCGTGACCGCTTGGCGCCACGCCCGCCGGTGCTCTCGAGCTTCGCCTCAATCCGCTGGAGCGCCGTTTCGATCGCGCTCAATCGCTGTTCCAGCCCGGAAACCGAGCCCAGAGCGACGATCCGGTCCTGGACTCCATCGAGCGCGTCCTCGATCCCCTCCAGCCGCTGGGACACGCCCCGCAGGCGGCGGGTCAGCCGCTCCAGATCGCTGGCCGACGGCAGGTTCAGGGCCCCCATGGCCACCTCCTGGGCGCGCATCGCTCGCTCGCGTGACTGGAATGCGGCGGACAGGGCGCCGCTGACCATCGGGTTCTCAAGCAGCTCCTGAGCCAGCTTCCCGATAGTCTCCTCGCTCTGTCTGGTGACCCGCTCTCGCAGGCCCTTGTCCTCGCTGGTCATCGCGTCCGCTCCTAGGAATCTTTTGAACTTGGGTCATCTGGAGGTTAGTGCTGCCCCCCGCGCGGGGAGCCATAGTTACAGGATGCGCATCATCGGGACGGGCGAGCTCCGGGAGGAGCAGCCGGAAAACGGCGGATCGACGACGAGGTCGGTTCATCGTTGCAAACCCGCAGGCGGCTCGTTACCTTCACAAGCCTCGCCAGGGCTGGCGTTCGCTGCCGCAGTGCTTGTCGTGGGAGGAAAACGATCTTGATGCCGCCTCGGAAGCTTTGGATGTGGCTGCTAGCGCTGGGCGCGGCGATCGTCGGCCTGGCCGCGATCCCGCTGGCCACGGCGCAGGCCGACACCTGCACGATCACGGTCACCCTGGTCACCGGCCAGAAGGAGACCTTTACGGTCAACGTGCCGGCGGGTACCCCGATCTCCTCGATCCCGCTGCCGATTACCGGGACGGTCGCCTCGATGTCGGAATCCTGCCAATCCACCGGCACCGGGACGATCAGCACGCCGATCAAGACGCCCACGACGGGCATCGGCACGACGACGAAGGGCAGCCCGTCACCGACCAAGCCCAAGTCTAACCCTAAACATCAGGGTTCGGGTTCTGGCTCATCGGGTCGGTCGCACAGACACAGCGGTGGCGCCGCGCTGTCGAGCCGCAGCTCGAAGAAGAAGAAAAAGAAGGTCAAGAAGAAGCTGTCCGCCGCCCCACCCAAGGCCACCGGCCCCGGCGGCGTCCCCACCGCGGTCAACCCGACATACAGCTTCGCGCTGCCCGGAGCCGCCCCGATGGGCGTGCCCAACTTCTTCATCGACAGCTTCCAGATCCCACCGTTCCTGCTCCCCATCTACCAGGCCGCGGGGATCGAGTACAACGTCCCCTGGCAGGTGCTGGCGGCGATCAACTGGATCGAGACCGACTACGGGCGCAATCTGAACGTGTCCAGCGCCGGCGCGGTCGGCTGGATGCAGTTCCTGCCCTCCACGTGGAAGGAGTGGGGCGTCGACGCCACCGGCTCGGGCTACGCGGACCCCTACAACCCGACCGACGCGATCTTCACCGCCGCCCGCTACCTGCAGGCCGCAGGCGCCTCCAAGGACGTGGCCAAAGCGATCTTCGCCTACAACCACGCCACCTGGTACGTGCAGTCGGTCCTGCTCCGGGCTCAGCTGATCGGCGGCATGCCGTCCGGCCTGGTGGGCGCCCTGACCGACCTCGTCGAAGGTCACTTCCCAGTGGCTGCGGCGGCCACGTACGCCGATGACAGCGTCCTGCGCCTGGCCCACAAGCGGATCAAGTCGGGCAACGCGGCGGAGACGATCGACTCCGATCCGACCTCCACCGGCACGGCGATCTACGCGGCCAAGAACTCGCCGGTGATCGCGGTCAACGATGGCAAGATCATCAGCATCGGGCAGAACGCCAAGCTGGGCAAGTACGTGATCCTCCAGGACGAGACCGGCAACACGTTCACCTACGCCCACCTGGGTTCGATCCCGGCCTACTACCCGGTGCCCAAGGCGGAGAAGGTCACCGCCGCTGACATCGCCCGAGAACTGTCGATCGCCCCCAACCACTCCACCCACGGCCACGTCGGTGGACTGCGCGCGAATCCGGCACCCACCGCCCCGGCCACAGCGGGTAAGCAGACCGCGAACCCGGCCAGCACGACGACATCCCTGCATCACGCCGGGGTGAGCAAGGTCAGCCGCGTCCGGTCACAGAAGTCGCACGGAGCCACGGGATCGCCGATCAGCTTCGCGGTGACTCGGCCGAGCAGCAAGCCGACCACCTCGGCCCACCACGCCAAATCCTCGAAGGCCAGCGCACCGATGGTCAAGGAGCGCCTGTTCGCCAACCCGTCCCGCCCCGCCAGCTTCGCGGCCGGAGGCAAGCAGCAGCTGGCCAACAGCTTCGAGATCTCGAGCTTCCGCAACTACTTCGCCGACGTCCTCCATCTGGCCAAGAACCAGTACACCCTGGCCCCGCTCAAGAAGGGCGCGATCGTCGTGGCCGGCACGATCCTGGGCCGGATCGGGGCGGGCACGAAGAGCTCGGCCTCGCACATGTACTTCATGATCCAGCCGGCCGGGCGCGACGCCCCCTACGTCGACCCCAAGCCGATCCTCGACGGCTGGAAGCTGCTGGAGGCCACCGCCGTGTACCGCGCCGCCGGGATCGATCCGTTCTTCGGCTCGGGCGCCAAGACCGCCACGATCGGCGAGATCCTGCTGGAGTCCAAGAGCCAGCTGGAGGCCCGGGTGCTGGCCGATCCGCACCTGAAGATCTACATGTGTGGGCGCCGCGACATCCAGGCGGGCCTGATCGATCGGCGGATCCTCGGCGCGATCGAGTTCCTCAGCGCGTCCGGTCTGGATCCCACCATCTCCGGCCTGGCCTGCGACGCCGGCTCCAACGGGATCGATTCCGCCGGCAAGAGCGGCTCGAGCATGGACATCTCGGCCATCAATGGGATCCCGATTCAGGGCAACCAGGGGCCGGGCTCGATCACCGACCTGACCGTCCGCCGGCTGCTCACGCTGCAGGGCGCGATGGCTCCGACCCAGATCATCAGCCTGCACAGCTACAAGGGCGACCCCACCACGCTGGGTCTGCCGGACCACGCCAACCGGATCCAGGTGACCTACACACCGGCGTTCGGGGCCAACGGCAAGCTGTCGGACCAGGTGAAAAGCATCCTCAAGCCCAACCAGTGGATCCAGCTGATCCAGCACATCGGCGAGATCCCCGAGCCCGCGGTCCCCACCGGCCGCAGCCGGTACGCCATCAAGGCGTCCTCCGGGGGCTGATCCGGCGCCGGGACCGGCTCCGCCCTGCCGCTGTTCAGCTTCAGCCAGGTAGAGGTTCCCTGGGCGCTCGGCCCTCCCGACGGCCGCTATCTGCTGCGCCGGCCCGGTGGCGGGCCGGACGCCCCGCCCACCCATGTGCTGGTGCTGGCCACGCTCGGCGCGGCGCCCCGCCGCGGGCGCCTGTCCCGTGGCCGACGCAGCGCCCCGCCCGAGCCCGAGCCCACCCCGGTCACCACCGGCCGGGCCACGGTCATCTCTGTGGCCTCGCCGCTCGCCGGTGAGGCCGCGGCGAGGTGTTGGCTGGCCGACGCCGGCGAGGAGCAGCTGATCGCCGACCTGCGGGTCCTGAACCACGCTCTCCATGCCCACCGGCTGATCACTGCCGACCCCCACCTGCCCGAGGTGGGCCGCTCACAGCTGCTGGTCGCTCGGGTGGGCTACGGCGCCGGTGAGGAGGTGGCGGAAGGACGCTGGAGTGAAGCGCGGGAGCTCCTGCCCCCGCCCGCGCCGCGCGGCCGGGCAAAGGTGCTCCAGCCCCAGGCTCGCCTGGCCGCCGTGCTCGGCCAGCGGGACCAGATGCTGGCCTGCGAAGCGCTGACCCTGCGCGCACAGGCCGATCTGGAGGCCGACCGCTTGCGCGAAGCGGCCCTGCAAGTGCTGGTGGCGCTCGATGCCACCCTGGCCGAGCTGGGCGCCGATCTGCTGACCAACAGCCTGGCCGAGCGGCTGGAGGAGCTCTCCGCCCAGCGCGAACCGGTGGCCGATGCTGCCCAGGCGGCGCTGGCCGGCGAGCTGACCGCCGTTCAGCGTCAGACCGTGGAGTTCACGCTCGAGAGAATCGAGGCGGCGCTCCGGGCGCGGGCCCTGGCCAGTGTCTCGGCGCCGACTCAACGCTCGACTGGCCGCTGAAGCCCAAGCTCAGCGGCCATAGCAGCCAACTCCTGCACCACATCGGCGGCTGCTCACCGTCCGGTGAACTTGGGCGGGCGCTTCTGGACGAACGCCGAGATTCCCTCGCGCGCGTCCTCCGATCCGAACACGGCGGCAAATCCCTGCTTCTCCGCCTCGATCCCGGCATCCAGGTCACCGTGGGCCGACACGCGCTTGATCTGCTCGACGGCCAGCGGCGCCTGCCCGGCCAGCTTGCGCGCCCAGGACAGGGCGGAGTCGAACAGTTCGTGGTCGGGGACCAGCCGGCCCGCCAGCCCGAGCTCGTAGGCCTCCTCGGCTGAGATCGGCTCGCCGGTCAGGTTCATCTCCAGCGCCTTGGCGGTCCCGACCAGGCGGGGCAGGCGCTGAGTGCCGCCGAACCCGGGGATGATCCCGAGGGTGATCTCGGGCTGACCGAATTGGGCCGTGGTGGCGGCCAGGCGGATGTCGCAGGCCATGGCCAGCTCGCAGCCGCCTCCAAAGGCCAGCGCATTGACGGCGGCGATCGTCACGATCCGGCTGCGCTCCATGTCGCGCAGCAGCTCGTGCATGGTGCCGGCCAGGGCGCGGACCGCCTCGGGGTCCATGCGCGCGAACGCCTTGATGTCGGCGCCGGCACAGAACAGCATCGGGTTGGCCGAGGCGAAGATCAGGACGCGGACCGTGCCCGAGTCGGCGACCGCCTGCCAGAGGCGTCCGAGGCTCTCCACCACCTCCGGCGAGATCGAGTTGGCCGGCGGGCGATCGAGCCACGCGATGGCCACGTCATGGCGGGTCTCCAGCTTCACCGGGCTGTCCTCCCACCCCTCGTCGGGCTGGGCGTAGGGGAAGAAGCCCTGGCCGGACTTGACGCCCAGGCGCCCCTGGTTGACCAGGCGGCGGAGGATCAGCGGCGGGGCGAACTCCTCGCCCCATTGGCTCTGGGCGCGCTCCAGTCGCTCCAGGACCCCGTCCAGACCGATCTGGTCGGCGCGGGCAAACGGCGGCGGCATGATCCCCGCCCCGGCCATCATCCCCAGGTCGACGTCCTTGAGCGCGGCCACGCCCTCCTCCAGGATCAGGCAGCTCTCGACCAGCGCCTTGAGGGTGAAGCGCTCGACCAGATCAGCTTCCGTGCTCATAGAAGCCCTTACCGGTCTTGGCGCCGAGGTGGCCCTGCTGCACCAGCGCGCGCATCTGCTCGTGAACGAAGAAGCGCTCGCCGTAGCAGTCGCGCAGGTACTCGGCCACGTGCAGGACGGTGTCGAGACCGAGCTGGTCGGCGAGCTGGAACGGGCCGACGGGCGCGGCCCTTGACTCGGCGACCATCCGGTCCACGTCTGCGATGTCCTGACCGGTCTCCTGCTGGTGGCGCCACACCTCGGATACAGCGGAGTTGAGGATGCGGTTGACCACGAAGCCGGGGACCTCGGCGCAGCGGATCGGCGTCTTGCGGATCGCCTGGGCGAAGTTGACCGCCGCCTGGGTGGTCTCGGGCGTCGTGTACTCGCCCTCGATCACCTCGATCAGCCGCATCACCGTGGCCGGATAGAAGAAGTGAAAGCCCACCACCTGCTCAGGGCGGCTGGTCGCGTCGCCCATCTCGGTGATCGGCAGCGATGAGGTGTTGGAGGCCAGGATGGCGTGGCCGGGGGTCGCCTCGTCGAGCTCCTCGAACACGGTCTGCTTGATGTCCATCCGCTCCGGCACCGCCTCGATGGCGAAATCAACATCCCCGAATGCGTCGTAGTCGGTGGCGCCGCCGATCAGGGCCAGCCGGCGCTGGAGCTCGCCCGGCTCGAGCTTGCCGGCGTCGACCTGGGCCTGCCACAACGACTCGGCCTTCTCCAAGCCGTGGTCGACGTAGCGCTGATCGACGTCCTTGAGGACGACGGGGATGCCGGCGCTGGCGATGGCCGCGGCAATCTCCCCGCCCATCGTGCCGGCTCCGACCACGGCTGCTTTGAAGACGAACACGGAGCGGCGCTGAGTCTAGTGCTGGGTCGCCCAAAAATTTTGCCGGTCCGCTTGACAACCGTGGACTAACGATATATCTTTGACCTATCCCGATACATAAGTAAGGAGGTTAAGGGATGTGTCATAACAAGATTAGGCACTACAGAGTGGCCCCGGAGGACTTTGCGTTCGGCCGGACACGCCACGGAGGCGGCCCGTCTGCACGGGGCGCCTGGGGACCGGGACCGTTCGGCGGACCCGGTGGCCCATTCGGCCCGAGGGGCCGGCAGCGCAGGCGTCGCGGCGACGTCCGCACCGCTCTGCTGCTGCTCCTGGCCGAGAGTCCGAGCAACGGCTACCAGCTGATGAAGACCCTGGAGGAGCGCAGCGAAGGACACTGGAGCCCAAGTCCGGGCTCGGTTTATCCGGCGCTCTCCCAGCTCGAGGACGAGGGGCTGATCCGCTCCGTCCCGGACGCCGGCGAGCCGGGGCGTTCGTTCGAGATCACCGACGCCGGCCGGGAGCACCTGGCCGAGCGGGGCGAGCAGAAGCCGCCCTGGGAAGTCGAAGAGGACGACCTGGGCAGCGACCGCAAGGCGTTTGGCCGGGCGCTGGCCTCGGCGGCCAAAGCGGCCGCACAGGTGATGCAGGAAGGCGATCAGGCGAAGATCGCCTCGGCCACTGAGCAGCTCAGCGAGCTGCGCCGCAGCCTGTACCGGCTGCTGGCCGAAGACGACAAGTAAGCCGTCGTCACATAGCTGGGACCGGGACCGATTCGTCGGTCCCGGTTTCTGCTGTCGGACGACCGCGTAACCTCAGAGACGGATGAGCACCACCACTCCGACCGCCATCCAGGTCAACGACCTGGTCAAGACCTTCGATGAAGTGGAGGCCGTGCGGGGCGTGAACTTTGCGGTGGCAACCGGCGAGGTGTTTGGGTTCCTGGGACCCAACGGCGCCGGGAAGAGCACCACCATCAACATGCTGTGCACGCTGCTCAAGCCGACCTCCGGCTCCGCGCGGGTGGCCGGATACGACGTGGTCCGCCAGCGCGACGACGTCAGGCGCAACATCGGCCTGGTCTTCCAGGACCCCACCCTGGACAACTACCTGACCGGGACCCAGAACCTGAAGCTGCACGCCGAGCTGTACGGGGTGGAGTCAAAGCTGGTGGAGCCGCGGATGCGTCAGGTGCTGAAGATGGTGGGGCTGTGGGAGCGCCGGGACGGCGTGGTGGGCACGTTCTCAGGCGGCATGCGCCGGCGCCTGGAGATCGCTCGCGGACTCATGCACTCGCCGCGCGTCCTGTTCCTGGACGAGCCGACGGTTGGGCTCGATCCGCAGACTCGCCGTTCGATCTGGAACTACATCCGGGAGCTCAAGCAGCGCGAGGAGATCACGATCTTCATGACCACGCACTACATGGATGAAGCCGAGTGGTGCGACCGAATCGCGATCATGGATCACGGGGACATAGTCGCCCTGGACTCGCCGGAGACGCTCAAGGCGGGCGTCGGCACCGACCGGGTGACGATCCACACCGATGACGATCAAGCCACCATCGCGGCGCTGCGGGAGCGCTTCGGCATCGAGGCCAAGGTCTCGGAGGGCGCGGTGACCTTCGGCGTGCCGGGCGGCGAGGAGTTCGTGCCGCGCCTGTTCGCCGAGCTGGGAGTGCCGATCCGCGCGGTCAGCGTGTCGCGCCCGACGCTGGACGACGTATTCATGTCGTTCACGGGCACCAGCATTCGCGACGCCGAGGAGGACAGGGGCAAGGCCCGCAACCGGATCATGATGCAGATGATGAGCGGCGGGCGCCGATGAGCACCACCCAGGAGGAGTCGCGCGCAGTACTCGCGGATGATCCGGGCGAGCTCGAGGTCGTTCGGGTCCATGTCCCCAAGCGCAGCGTGGCTTCCGAGCTGCGTGCGATCAAGATCGTCTGGCGCCGGGAGCTGACTCGCTTCGCCTCGGACCGGTTGCGGATCGTCACGCAGCTCGTGCAGCCGTTCCTGTTCCTGTTCGTCCTGGGTGGCGGACTGCAGACGCTGGCCAGCGGTGGGACGCACGGCGTCAACCTGAAGACATTCATCTACCCCGGCATCCTCTGCATGTCCGTGATGTTCACGGCGATGTTCTCGGCCGCCTCGATCGTGTGGGACCGTGAATTCGGGTTCCTGCGCGAGATGATGGTGGCGCCGGTGCGGCGCAGCTCGATCGTGCTCGGCAAGTGCCTGGGCGGGGCGACCGTGGCCACGTGCCAGGGCATCATCGTACTGGCCATCGCCGGCCTGGTGGGCGTTCCCTACGCGCCGACCCTGCTCCTCGGCGTGTTCGGGCTGGAACTGCTGCTGGCCTTCACGATCACCGCCTTCGGGATCATGGTGGCGATCCGCATCAAGCAGATGCAGTCGTTCATGGGGGTCATGCAGATGATCATCATGCCGATGTACTTCATCTCCGGCGCGATGTTCCCGGCCTCTGGACTCCCCGGCTGGCTGACCGTCCTCAATCGGCTGGATCCGCTGGCCTACGCGGTCGACCCGATGCGGCGGCTGGTGTTCAGTCACCTGCACATCTCCGCCGCGGCCCATCACGCGCTGGACAGCGGCATCACCTGGTGGGGTTGGCGGGTGCCCGCCCTGCTGGAGGCGGGGGTGGTGCTCGGTCTGGGGATCATCATGCTCGCCGTGGCGATCTGGGAGTTCTCCGCCGTCGAATAGGCGACCCGGTAGGGTCGCGCTGATGATGGAACTGACCGGCGATGCCCTGACGCTGGAGGACGTCGTCTCCGTGGCCCGGAGCGGGACCCACGTCACGCTGAGCGCCGCTGCCCGGGCGACGATGCAGCGCAGCGCCGAGGTGGTGGCGCAGCTGGCCGCCTCCGGTCAGCCGGCCTACGGCGTATCCACCGGCTTCGGCTCGCTGGCCAACGTGCGCATCCCGCTCGAGCGCCGCGAGGACCTACAGCGAGCGCTGGTCCGCTCCCACGCCGCCGGCATGGGCCCCCCCGTGGAGGAGGAGGTGGTGCGGGCGATGATGCTGCTGCGCACCCGCACCCTGTCGATGGGCTATTCGGGTGCCCGTCCGCTGGTCGCCGACACGATCCTCGCCCTGCTCAACGCCGGCATCACGCCCCGCGTTCCCGAGCACGGCTCGCTCGGCGCCAGTGGTGATCTGGCTCCCCTCTCGCACTGCGCGCTGGCGCTCCTGGGTGAGGGCCGCGTGAGCGTGGATGAGCGTGAAGCCGAGGCCGGCGACGCCCTTCGCAACGCCGGCATCGAGGCGCTCACGCTGACCGCCAAGGAGGGGCTGGCGCTGATCAACGGAACCGATGGCTCACTGGGCATGTTGCTGCTGGCGATCGCGGACCTGCAGGGGTTGCTGCGGGTGGCCGACGTCACCGCCGCGATGTCGGTGGAGGCGTTGCTGGGCACCAATCGAGCCTTCGAGCCGGATCTGGTGGGGCTGCGTCCGCAAGCCGGCCAGGCGGACAGCGCCGCCAACCTTCTGCGGCTGCTGGATGACTCGGCGATCGTGGCCAGCCACCGCTACAACGACCCGCGCGTGCAGGACGCCTACTCACTTCGCTGCGCACCCCAGGTGACCGGCGCGGCCCGAGACACCCTGGCCCACTGCACCCGGGTGGCCGACGCAGAGCTCCACTCGGCGATCGACAACCCGATGGTGATGCCTGACGGCCGAGTCGAGTCATGCGGGAACTTCCACGGCGCCCCGGTCGGCTTCGCCTGCGACTTCCTGGCCATCGCCGCCGCCGAGGTGGGGTCGATCGCCGAGCGACGCACCGACCGGCTGCTCGACCCGTCGCGCTCGAACGGTCTGCCGCCGTTTCTCGCCCCCGACGCCGGGGTCAACTCGGGCCTGATGATCGGGCAGTACACCCAGGCGGCGATGGTGGCCGACAACCGGCGACTGAGCAGCCCGGCGTCGGTGGATTCCCTGCCGACCAGCGCAATGCAGGAGGATCACGTGTCGATGAGCTGGGGCGCGGCCCGCAAGCTGAGATTGGTGGTGGCGAACCTGAGGCGGATTCTGGCCGTGGAGCTGACGGCCGCCGCCCGAGGACTCGACCTCCGGGCGCCGCTGCGACCCGCGCCGGCCACCGGTGCAGCGCTGGCCGCGGTCCGCGAGCGTGTCCCCGGGGTGGGCGAGGACCGCTTTCTGTCGCCGGAGCTGGCGGCTGCCGAGGGTCTGATCGCTTCAGGCGTCCTGCTGGAGAAGGTCGAGGCGGTCGTGGGAGCGCTGGCGTGAGCTGGTCCGAGGGCGCCCGTCCAGTGCGCGCACCCCGCGGGACCCAGCTGGCCTGCCGGGGCTGGCCGCAGGAGGCGGCCATGCGGATGCTGATGAACAACCTCGACCCCGAGGTGGCCGAGCACCCCGACGAGCTGGTCGTGTACGGCGGCACCGGCCGGGCCGCCCGCTCGTGGAGGGCATTTGATGCGATCGTGGCCAGCCTGAAGTCGCTGGCCGACGACGAGACGCTGCTCGTGCAGTCGGGCAAGCCGGTCGGCGTGTTCCGCACCCACGAGTGGTCCCCCCGGGTGCTGATCGCCAACTCCAACCTGGTCCCCGAATGGGCGACCTGGGAGGAGTTCCGCCGCCTGGAGGCCGAGGGGCTGACGATGTACGGGCAGATGACCGCCGGCTCCTGGATCTACATCGGCAGCCAGGGGATCGTGCAGGGGACATACGAGTGCCTTGCCGAGATAGCGCGGCGCCGCCACGGCGGGACGCTGGCCGGAACGATCTCGCTGACCGCCGGGCTGGGCGGGATGGGGGGCGCCCAGCCACTGGCCGTGACGATGAACGGGGGCGTCGCCCTGTGCGTGGAGATCGACCGGGGGGCGATCGAGCGGCGCCTGCGCACCCGCTACCTGGACGAGATGGCTGAGGATCTCGACGACGCGGTGCGGCGCTGCCTGGCCGCCCGCGAGGAGAAGCGCGCTTTGAGCGTCGGCCTGGAGGCCAACGCGGCCGATGTGTTGCCGGCGCTGCTGAAGAGCGGCTTCCCGGCTGACATCGTCACCGACCAGACGAGCGCACACGACCCCCTGAACGGCTACGTGCCCAACACGATGAGCTTCGAGGCGGCGACCCGCCTACGCGCCGAGAACCCCGAGGAGTACGTGGAGCGGGCCCGCCGGGCGATGGCCGCCCACTGCGCCGCGATGGTCGGCTTCAAGGACGCCGGATCCGAGGTGTTCGACTACGGCAACTCGTTGCGGGCCGAAGCGCGGCTGGGCGGCTTCGAGCGCGCCTTTGACTACCCGGGGTTCGTGCCCGCCTACATCCGTCCGCTGTTCTGCGAGGGCAAGGGCCCGTTCCGCTGGGCCGCGCTGTCCGGCGACCCGGCCGACATCGCCGCCACCGACCGGGCGGTGCTCGACGAGTTCCCCGACGACGAGCCGCTGCACCGCTGGATCGCCGCCGCGGCCGAGCGGATCGCCTTCCAGGGGCTGCCGGCCCGGATCTGCTGGCTGGGCTACGGCGAGCGGGCCCGGCTGGGGCTGCGCTTCAACCGGATGGTGGCCTCCGGGGAGCTGAGCGCGCCGGTGGTGATCGGCCGCGACCACCTGGACTCCGGTTCGGTGGCCTCCCCCTACCGGGAGACCGAGGCGATGGCCGACGGGTCTGACGCGATCGCCGACTGGCCGCTGCTCAACGCGCTGGTCAACACGGCCTCCGGCGCCTCCTGGGTATCGATCCATCACGGTGGCGGGGTCGGCATCGGGCGCTCGATCCACGCCGGGATGGTGTGCGTGGCGGACGGGTCGGCGCTGGCCGAGCAGAAGCTCGAGCGGGTGCTGACCAGCGATCCCGGGATGGGGGTGATCCGCCACGTCGACGCCGGCTACGAGCGGGCCGCCGAGGTGGCTCGCGAGCGCGGCGTGCGCGTTCCGATGGACCCATGAGTTCGCTCGAGGTGGTCACGGTCGGAGACCCGATCCTCCGCGAGCGAGCGCGCGAGATCACGCTCGACGAGCTGCGCGCACCGGCCACCCAGCGCCTGATCGACGACATGATCGAGACCAAGCGCGATCACGCGGGCGCGGGGATCGCCGCCAACCAGGTGGGGCTGGCGGTGCGGATCGCCGTGATCGAGGTGGAGGGGGACAACCCCCGCTACCCGTACAAGCCGCCGTTTCCACTCACCGTGATCGTCAACCCCGAGCTTGAGCCGCTTCACGAGGAGACCGTGCTGGTCAACGAGGGCTGCCTGTCGGTGCCTGATCTGCGCGGCGATGTGCCTCGTTTGGTGGGCGTGCGGGTGCGCTCGCTGGACCGCCGCGGCGAGCCCCAGGAGCACGTGGTGCGGGGCCTCACCGCCGGGACCTTCCAGCACGAGATCGACCACCTCGACGGGATCCTGTTCCTCGATCGCGCCGACCCGCGCAGCTTCGCCACCTGGGAGCAGTTCGATCGCCACGGGCGCGATGCGTTCCTGGAGCGCGTGGCGCACCTTCCACGGTGACCTCCTACTGGTGCGAGTACGCCTGGCTGGGCGGAGAGCGCGCAGAACGGGCGGTGCATATCGACGTGGAGGGCGGGCGCATCTCGGTGGTGGCGGCGGGTGTTGCCGCCACCACCGGGGCGACGGTTCTCTCCGGGCTGACTCTGCCGGCGCTGGCCAACAGCCACTCCCATGCTTTCCAGCGGGCGCTGCGCGGAAGGGCGCAGGACGCTGACCGGGGCTCGTTCTGGACCTGGCGGGAGCGGATGTATGCCGTCGCCCAGGAGCTCGACGACCAGCGGCTGGAGGCCCTGGCCCGGGCCACGTTCGCCGAGATGGCGCTGGCCGGGATCGCGCTGGTGGGCGAGTTCGACTACCTGCACCGATCCGAGGTGATGATGCGCGCCGCCGCATCGGCCGGGATCCGCATGACGCTGATCGACGCCTGCTACCTGGAGGGCGGGCTGCCCCGCTTCCGGGACGCTGACGCCCGCGCGTGGGCCGAGCGGGTGACGGCGATCGAGCCCGGGCCCGAGGTGCGGATGGGCGCCGCGATCCACAGCGTCCGGGCGGTCGATCCCGATTCGGCCGCGGTGGTCGCTTCGGTGGCCAGAGAACGAAGCTGGCCGCTGCACGCCCATGTCTCAGAGCAGCCGGCCGAGAACGAGGAGTGCTGGCAGCGCTACGGCCTGACGCCGCTGCAGGTGCTCGATCGGGCGGGCGCCCTCTCCCCCCGGTTCACCGCCGTGCACGCCACCCATTTCACTCCCGAGGATTCCGCGCTCCTGGCGGGAACCGAGGGCTTCTGCTGCCTGTGCCCGACCACCGAGCGCGATCTGGCGGATGGGATCGGCGCCGTGCACGGCCGGCTCACGCTGGGCAGCGATTCGCAGTCGGTCATCGACCTGTTCGAGGAGGCCCGAGCGGTGGAGCTCGACCTCCGTCTGGGCACGCTGGTGCGGGGCAGCCACGCTGCCGGCGAGCTGGCTCGCGGGGCGAGCGAGAACGGCTACGCGAGCCTGGGCTGGCCGGAGGGTGGCCGGATCGCGCCCGGAGCGCTGGCCGACCTGGTCACGGTCGGCCTCGATTCGGTGCGCCTGGCCGGGACGCGTGGCGAGGAGGCGCTGGCCGCGGTGATCTTCGCCGGCTCCGCCGCCGATGTGACTACCCTGCACGTGGGTGGGCGGGCTGTCGTCCGCGACGGCCGTCACGTGGATCTGGATGTGGCGGGCGAGCTACGGGCGGCGCTGGCGTGAGCACCCTGGTCATCGACCGGATCGGGCTGCTCGTCACGTGCGATCCGAGCCTCGGCGAGGGACCGCTGGGGTTGGTCCGGAAGGCCGCCTTGATTATCGAGGACGGTCGCGTGATCGCCATCGATCGAGCCGGCACGGCGGCAGACGAGCGGCTCGACGCCCAGCAGCGCTGCGTGATGCCCGGCTTCGTGGACAGCCACACGCATCTGGTGTTCGCCGGCGACCGGAGCGAGGAGTTCGTCAGGCGAATGGCGGGGCAGCCCTACGCGGCCGGCGGAATCCTTGAGACGGTCGCCGATACGCGCGCGGCACCCGACATGGACCTGGACGCCGCTGCCTGGTGGCGCCGGCAGGAGGGGCTGCGGGCCGGGATCACGCACGTGGAGGTGAAGTCCGGGTACGCGCTCGACGTGGAGGGCGAGGCGCGGCTGTGCCGGATCGCCTCCCAGTGGACCGACGAGGTGACTTTCCTGGGTGCCCATGTCGTGCCCCCGGAGTACCAGGACCGGGCCGACGACTACGTCGCGCTCGTGTGCGGGCCGATGCTCGAGCGCTGCCTGCCCTGGGCGCGGTGGATCGACGTGTTCTGCGAGGAGGGCGCGTTCGATGTCGAGCAGTCGCGGGCCGTGCTGGAGGCCGGACGGACGGCTGGGCTGGGGCTGCGCGTGCACGCCAACCAGCTCGGGCCCGGGCCCGGCGTGCAGCTGGCCGTGGAGCTGGGTGCCGCGTCGGCTGACCACTGCACGTTCCTGACCGATCAGGACATCGAGGCCCTGGCCGGATCTGAGACGGTCGCCACCTTCCTGCCCGCCACCGACTTCGCCACCCGCCAGCCCTACCCGGACGCCAGACGAGCGATCGACGCCGGCGTCACCACGGCGCTGGCCACCAACACCAACCCCGGCTCCAGCTACACGACCTCGATGAGCTTCTGCATCGCCCTGGCCGTGCGCGACATGAGAATGACGATCGAGGAGGCGGTGCTGGCGGCCACGGCCGGCGGCGCTCGCGCGCTGCGCCGCCAGGACGTCGGCCGGCTGGCCCCCGGCTGCCGGGCCGACGCAGCGATCCTGGCCGCCCCATCCCCGGCGCATTTCGCCTACCGGCCCGGGGTGCCCTTGGTAGCGGCGACTATGGCCGAGGGCCGGATTGCCTATCGCGATCCGGCGGTCTGGCCGTGAGCGCGACTGGATCTGCGACTAGGCGGGGGCGGGCTCGGCCAGATGACCGGCCAGCGTGTCCCGCAGGCCCTTGTCCAGGCCGCGGGGCAAGAAGCCCAGCTCGCGGCGGGCCTTCTCATCGGTCATCCAGTAGCTGACCCCGTCAGAGACGCTGATCAGCTCGCGGAAGTTGGGTGGCATCCCCATCAGCGGTCCGATCACCGAGCCCAGCGGCGCCGAGGCGCGCAGGACGGCGGTCGGCATCTCGCGCTTCGGCTCCCGGTGGCCCACCACCCGGGCGGTCGTCTGCACCAGATCCTTCATCGTGGCCCGCTCGCCGGCCAGGATGTAGGACTCACCGAGCTGGCCCCGGTCGAAGGCCAGGATGATGCCGTCAGCCACGTCGTCGACGTACACGAACGACATGCGCATGTCGGCGAACGGGATCATCGGCAGTCGGCCCTTGCGGGTCATCTCGATCGTGTTGCCCAGCTCGGAATGGTCGCCCGGCCCATACACGCCGCCGGGCTGGACGATGACGATCGGGGCGCCCTGGGCGATCCGCTCCAGCGCCAGCTCGTGCGCACGGTACTTGGCCTCGTCGTAGGTGGACATGAACCCTTCGGCCTCGTCACGGTGGTAGCTCTCGTCGACCACCTTGCCGTGGGTGTCGCCGAACACATTGCCGGTGGACACGTACAGGATCCTGGAGACTCCGGCCTCCACTGCCGCATCCAGCACGTTGGCGGTACCGGCGATGTTGGCGTCGAGCATCACCTGGCGCTCGGACTTGGGCAGCCCGACCTTGTAGATGGCGGCGACGTGGAAGACGCCGTCGCAACCCTCCATGGCCGACTTCAGACGTTCCTTGTCACCGAGGTCGCCCTGCACAAGCGTGCAACCCTGGTCGCGCAGCGCTGCCGCCTTCTCAGGCGAGCGGACCAGGGCGACCACCTCGTCGCCGCGGTCCCGCAGCTTGGCGACCAGCCGGCCGCCGATGAAACCGGTCCCTCCCGTGACAAACGCCCTCATGGCAATGACTCTAACCTCTGCGCCCATGACCTACACCCCATCGCAGGAGCTTCTCCAACGCTACGCACGCCTGTTGGTCGATTACGCCCTCGGTGGGGGTAATGGCATCAAGCCGGGCGACGTTGTGCACATCACCGCTCCCGACTCGGCCAAGCCGCTTTACGTGGAGGCCTGCCGTGCCGTGTGGCAGTCCGGCGGGCAGGTGCTCGATGGTTACTACCCCGACGACGAGAGTGACCTGAAGGTCTCCCCCGTGCGCTACGAGACGGCCAGCGACGAGCAGCTCGACTTCTTCCCGGAGAAGTACTTCCGCGGTCTGATCGACCAGACGGACCACTCGCTGCACATCATGGCCGAGAACGACCCGGCTGTGCTGCAAGAGATCTCACCGGACAAGATCATGCGCTTCCGGCGCTCGCGCCGGCTGCTGGTCGAGTGGCGCAACGAGAAGGAGAACGCCGGCCAGTACACGTGGACGATCGGCCTCTATGCCACCCAGGCGATGGCCAGCGAGGCCGGCATGTCGCTGGAGGAGTACTGGGAGCAGGTGGCACTGGCCTGCTTTCTGGATGACGAGGACCCGATCTCGCGCTGGCGCCAGCTCAACCAGGAGATCGAGGAACGCGCCGCGTGGCTCAACTCGCTGCCCATCGACCGGCTGCACGTGGAGGGCGAGGACGCCGACCTGTGGCTCACGCTGGGCGAGCAGCGCAAGTGGATGGGTGGCGGCGGCGCCAACATCCCCAGCTTCGAGGTGTTCACCAGCCCCGACTGGCGCGGCACCGAGGGGTGGATCCGCTTCTCAGAGCCGCTGTACATCTACGGCTCCCTGATCACCGGTGTTGAACTCGAGTTCCGGGACGGGCTGGTCGTGTCCGCCCGTGCCAAGGAGCGCCAGGACCTGCTCGAGGCGATGATCGCCACCGACAACGCCAACCGGGTGGGCGAGTTTTCGATGACCGACGCCGGGCTGTCACGGATCAACCGCTTCATGGCCAACACGCTGTACGACGAGAACGTCGGGGGTCCGTACGGCAACACCCACGTGGCGGTGGGGATGGCCATCAAGCAGTGCTACGACGGTGACCCGGGCTCGGTCAGTGAAGCCGAGTGGGACCGTCTGGGCTTCAACGACTCGGTCGTGCACACCGATATCGTCTCCACGACTGACCGCACGGTGACCGCGGTGATGAGAGACGGGCCCGAGCAGGTGATCTACCGCGACGGTCACTTCACGGGGGTCTGAGGATGACCTATACCCCCTCCCAGGAGTATCTGGAGCGCTACGCACGGCTGCTGGTCGACTATGCGCTGGGCGAGAGCGGTGAGGGCATCGCCACAGGGGATGTCGTGCGGGTGTCCGGCGCCGAGAGCGCCAAGCCTCTGTACGTGGAGGTGTGCAAGGCGGTGTGGCGGGCCGGGGGCCACGTGCTCCACGACTACACGCCGCCTGACGAGCCCGGGATGAACGTCAGCAAGGAGTTCCTGGAGCTGGCCAGCGACGAGCAGCTCGACTTCTTCGCCGAGCAGTACTGGAAAGGCACGATCGACCAGAGCGATCACATGGTCGCGCTGCTCAGCGACGACGATCCCCATGCGCTGCGCGACATCGACCCGGCGCGGATCATGCGCCGGCGCCAGGCCTTCATGCCGGTGATCGGCTGGCAGCAGGCCAAGGAGTCCGCGGGGCGCTTCACCTGGACGGCCGGGCTGTACGGCACCGAGGCGATGGCCGCCGAGGCCGACCTGTCGATCGAGGAGTACTGGGAGCAGATCATCGCCGCCTGCTACCTGGATGACCCTGACCTGCTCGACCGCTGGCGAGAGGTCAGCGCTCAGATCGGCGCTCACTGCGCCGCGCTCAACTCCCTGCCGACTGACCGCCTGCACGTGGAGGGCCAGGACGCCGATCTGTGGCTGACGCTGGGCGAACAGCGCAAGTGGATCGGCGGCGGAGGACGCAACATCCCCAGCTTTGAGGTGTTCACCTCACCCGACTGGCGCGGGACCGAGGGGTGGATCCGGTTCACCGAGCCGCTGTATGTGTTCGGCTCGCTGATCGAGGGGATCGAGCTCGAGTTTCGTGACGGCCGCGTGACCGCCTCCCGGGCCAGCCAGAACGAGAGCCTGCTCAAGGAGATGATCGCCGCTGAGGGCGCCGACCGTGTGGGCGAATTCTCGCTGACCGACGCCCGCCTGTCCCGGATCACCCGGTTCATGGCCAATACGCTGTTCGACGAGAACGTCGGGGGCAGGTACGGGAACACGCACCTGGCCTTGGGCCTGGGGCTGCGACAAACCTACGACGGCGACGCCGCTGCGGTGAGTGAGGAGGAGTGGGAACGACTCGGCTTCAACGCCTCGTCGGTCCACACCGACATCGTCTCCACCACCGACCGCACCGTCACCGCCGTGTTGAAGGACGGCAGCGAGCAGGTCATCTACGCGGGCGGGCACTTCCAGCACGGCTAGCCCGGCGCGGATAGGCTGGCGCACCGATGGCGGCCTACGAACCCTCGCGTGAGCAACTGGAGCACTTTGGGCAGGTGCTGGTCGACTTCGCGCTCGGCGGCGGGAAGGGAATCAGCCCCGGCGACGTGGTGCTGGTGTTCGGCCCGGAGAACGCCAGGGCGCTGTTCGTGGAGCTGCGCCGAGCGGTGTGGCGATCGGGCGGCCATGTGATCAGCCAGTACGAGCCGAGCGACGAATCCCCCGGCGAGCTTTCCCGGGACTTCTACGAGCTGGCCTCAGACGAGCAGCTCGACTTCTTTGCCGAGCCGTTCTTTCGCGGCACCTTGAATGCGGCCGACCACTTCGTGGCGATCACCAGCTCCGCCGATCCCCACCATCTGCGGGACATTTCGCCCGAGAAGATCATGCGCCACGAACGCAGCTACCTGCCTCTGATGCAGTGGCAGCAGGCCAAGGAGGGCGCCGGCAAGCTGACCTGGACGGTGGGGCTGTACGGCACCGAGGCGATGGCCGCCGAGGCCGGGCTGTCGCTGGAGGACTACTGGCGACAGATCGCCGCCGCCTGCTTCCTGGACGAAGCCGACCCGATCGCCCGGTGGCGGGAGGTGTCGGCGCAGATCGAGGAGCACTGCGCGTTCCTCAACTCGCTGCCGATCGACCGGCTGCACGTGGAGGGCGAGGATGCGGACCTGTGGATCACCCTGGGCGAGAAGCGCAAGTGGATCGGCGGCGGCGGCCGCAACATCCCCAGCTTCGAGATCTTCACCTCGCCCGACTGGCGGGGCACCGAGGGGTGGATCCGCTTCTCAGAGCCGCTGTACCGCTACGGCTCGCTGATCAAGGGGGCGGAGCTTCGGTTCTCAGAGGGACGCGTAACCAAGGCCAGCGCCGCCGAGAACGAGTCGCTGCTCAAGGAGATGGTCGCCAGCGAGAACGCCGACAAGGTGGGCGAATTCTCGCTCACCGACGCCCGGCTCTCCCCGATCACGCACTTCATGGCCCACACCCTGTTCGACGAGAACATGGGCGGCCGGTTCGGCAACACCCACATCGCCGTGGGGCTGAGCTATCGCAGCTGTTATGACGGCGACGAGACGGCGGTGACCGAGGAGGAGTGGGCTCGATTGGGCTTCAACCAGTCCTCGGTGCACACCGACATCGTCTCAACGACCGATCGGATAGTCACCGCATGGCTGCGTGACGGCAGCCAGCGGGTGATCTACGCCGACGGCCGCTTCCAGCACGACTGAGAAACACCGGTCCCAGGCCGACTCCTAGATCGGAGCAGCCCCGCGGGACGACTCCCGAACAGCCACAGCCGAATCTGCGGCTCGGCCGGGTTTCATTCGCGGACGCAAAAAAAGGGGCGGCCGTCACAGGCCGCCCCTAAACCACGAAATCGTGCGCTCGGCTCATGCAGCCGCCGCGGCCGGCTCCTGCACCCGGCGAGGCAGGAGCGTCTCGCGGGCGATCACCAGGCGCTGGATCTGCGCCGTGCCCTCGTAGAGCTGGAGGATCTTGGCGTCACGCATCAGCTTCTCCACCTTGTACTCCTTGATGAAGCCGTAGCCACCGAACACCTGCACGGCGTCGGTGCACACCTCCATGGCCGAGTCGGCGGCAAAGCGCTTGGCGTGGGATGACTCGAGCGTGTTGCGCTTGCCCTGGTCGAGCAGGACGGCCGAGTGCCAGGTGGCCAGGCGGGCCAGATAGACCTTGGTGGACATGTCGGCGAGCATGAACTGGATCGCCTGGTGCATGGCGATCGGGACACCGAACTGCACGCGCTCCTTGGAGTATGCGAGGGCGAACTCCATGGCTGCCCGGGCCACGCCGGTGCCCATCGCCGCCACGCCGGGGCGGGTGCGGTCGAGGGTCATCATGGCGATCTTGAAGCCCCTGTTCTCCTCGCCGACCAGGTTCTCGAGGGGGATCTCCACCTCGGGGAAGGTGATCGTGGCCGTGTTGGAGGCGCGCTGGCCCATCTTGTCCTCGTGCTTGTCGACGACCACGCCGGCGTCGCGCGGGACGATGAAGCAGGAGATGCCGCGATGGCCGGCCTCCTTGTCGGTCTTGGCGTAGACCGTGTACCAGTTGGCGTACTCGCCGTTGGTGATGAAGCATTTGGAGCCGTTGATGACCCACTTGTCGCCCTTGCGGGTGGCGGTGGTCTTCATCCCGGAGACGTCGGATCCGGCGTCGGGCTCGGTCAGGCAGAAGGAGGCCAGCAGCGGCGCCTCGGATAGCCGGCCCAGGTACTCCTTCTTGAGCTCCTCGGAGGCGGCCAGGACCACCGGCGCGATGGCCAGGCCGTTACAGGACAGCGAGGTGCCGATGCCCGAGCAGCCCCAGGCAATCTCCTCCTCGATGATCGCGCCGTCCAGGAAACCGAGCCCCGGACCGCCGTACTCCTCGGGGAGGTGACTGTTCATCAGCCCCACCTTCCAGGCCTTGTCGATGATGTCCTGGGGCCAGGTGCTGTCCCGGTCGTAATCCCAGGCGACAGGCCGGATCTCCTTCTCGGCGAAATCGTGCGCCATCTCGCGCATGTTTCGCTGCTCGTCGGTGAGCGTGAAATCAACCACGGTGGATATGTACTCCTTGAAAGAGGGACCTCGATTGACTAGTCAGTCAATCCTCTGGAAGGGTACCCGATCGGCGGCTTTAGGCAACCCGATACGGCAGACTGGGAGGATGCACGAAGCCTTCACGTACGTGATCTGGATCGTGTGCGGGATCGGGATCGTGGTGGCCGTGGTCGCGCTGGCCAGCAGCGGCAAGGTGTGGGATGAGATCGGCCAGCGGGGGCTGTTCACGGACCGGGAGCGCCCGGGCGGAAGCGGCGGCGCCGGGGCTGAGCTGGGCGCGGCCGGCCTGGCCGAGCGGGACACCGAGATCCGCCAGATGCTCCAGGCGCGCAACGAGCGGCGCGTCAGGCGAGGCGAGGCGCCGCTGGACGTGGAGGCAGAGCTCAGGCGGCTGACGGCGCCGGCGGTGACGATCGACGCCGGTCTACGGGAGGAGATCCGGCAGCTGGTGGAGGCACGCAACCACCGGCGCCTACGGCGAGGGGAGGAACCGCTGGACGTCGAGGCCGAGGTGGAGCGGCAGATCGCCGAGCTCACCTCCGGCGGCTGAACTATTCGCGGCCTACGTCCTCGTAGTCCTCTTCGTGGTCCTCGGGTTCGTCGTCCTCGGCGTCGCCCGCGACCTCGGCCGGGCTGTAGCGGATCTGAAAGGCCTCCAGCAGCTCGTCGCGACGCGGCTCGTCAACCGGGGTCTCATCGGAGATGAGCACCCAATCGGCCCCCTCGTAGTCCTCCATGTTGAAGATCTCGCCGTCCATCTCGGGCGAGTCGTCGACCACGATCAGGACCTCGGTCTGCGGATTGAAGTAGGTACCGGGCCGATTGACCAGATCCTCCAGCTCCACGCGTCTCGCGTCTGCCATGCCGGGCAGCCTATAGAGCCGGCCGGGGAGTCGCCACCAGGAAGGTTCTGAGGGCGACCGTAGCGATCAGCCGCCGTTGTTCAGCTTGGAGGCGCACTGCTGCATCTCGGCCACGTCCTGGCCGGCCTTCTGGATGCACTTGCTGTAGGCGGCGGTGGCGCCGACCACGCTGCCGGTGGTGCTCGTGCCGGTGGAGGTCGTGCTGGTGCTGGTCCCGGAGCTGCTCGTGCCGCCGAGCGCGCCGGAAGCCACCCCCGTCTCCACCTCCTGGAGCAGGGCGGTCAGCTTGCTGGAGAAGATGGTGTACGGCTCGACCTTGGTCGGCGGGGTGATCTTCTGGGGCTGATTGAGGTCCGCGTACTGGAGCGTGAGGCTGAGCCCGGCCGTTTTCAGACCGCCCAGCAGGGTGGAGATCTGGCCCGTGACCGGGAGGCTCAGGCCGACCTGGAGCTTGCGCACGGTCCGGTCGCTGTTGCCCGTCCACAGGTCGAAGCTGGGGCTCTTGATCTCGCTGGCCACGCGCTGCTGGCTGGAGGCGGACAGACCCTTGGTCAAGCCGCTGGTGCCTGAGATCCCCAACGAGGAGGCCTTCTGGAGGAAGGTGCTGAGGTCGCGGAGCAGATTGGCCACGTTGACGGTGGCCCGGATGTGGGTGGCCGGGGCGCCGCCCACCGTGCCGGACCCCACCACCTTGGGGTTGCTGAGCCAGCCGAGCGGGTTGATCCCCAGCTTGGACAGCACGCCTGATTTACCGCTGGAGGCGCCGCTGCCCGAGGAGGCGATCGAGGAGAAGCTCGACTCCAGCTTCTGGAAGCTGGCGGCCGGCAGCTGGTAGCTCACGCCGGACATGGTCACATAGCCCTTGGTCCCGGTCGACAGGATCGACAGGGCGCCGGTGTCACCCTCGGCCGAGATCGACACGGTGAAGTCGGAGGCTGGGAGCTTGCCGGTACCCAGGCTCTGGAACGGGCCCGAGAAGGTGAGGCTGATCGGTTTGGTTAGAGTGCTTGATCCGGATGGGCTGACGCTGAGGGTGAAGCTCAGCTGTCCGCTGTTGACTTTGTGCTCGCCGCTGAAGGTCTGGCGGAGCAGGCTCCGGGCGTTGCCTGACGAGCTGGATCCGCAAGCGCTCAGCAGGAGGGCGAGCCCGGCCGCGACAAGCAGCGCGCAACCCAGGCGCCTGTTCGGGTGTTGAGACAAGGAACCCCTCCTGGTAAACGTGCGGGAAAGACCAGCCGAAAATAGCAGCGGGATGCCGAGTCCGAGACAGGTCAGCGGGTGCGCCGGCCGAGTTCTCATCGCGTTGGCTTGTGCTCTGTCCGCCGCCCTAGCCCTGAGCGGCCCGGCGCTCGGCGCGCGGGTGACGCTGCTGCCTCCCCACGGCCGGGCGCGGGTCGTCAACGATCGGTTCGTGCCAGCTGGGCTGGGCTGGGGTGTGCCGGCCGGGCGTGGAACGCCGGTGGCGGCGGTGGCGTCCGCGGCCTCTGCGGGCTCGAGGCGCGGTGGGTTGACCGTGGACCAGCGGCTCAGCCAACTGAAGCGCCAGCGCGCGATCACCGCGTCTGAGGAGCGCGGCTACGTCCGGGCTTGGAGCTCGGCGCTGCGCACCGAGAAACGGCTGCACGGAGAGCGGGCCATCGAGCTGGGGGCGGTGATAGCGAATCTGCGTGCGATCACGGCCGAGCACGCGCTGATCGCCTCACGGCTGCCGGCGCTGTTCCTGACGCTCGCCCGCAACGTCCAGTGGTGGACCCGCGGTCCGCTGCTGAGCTACGGGCAACGGGTGGAGTTCTCGGGCTCGAAGCTGGTGTGGGAGTTCTACCCGGGACAGGGGATCCAGCTCCAGGTGCTGGGGAGCTTCGGGGAGGCGGACGGGTTCTACACGGCGGGCCGGGCGCACTACGGGCAGCTGAAGTCGCTGCTGGGCGAGCTGATCCCGCTGGCCGTGCACCGCGGCGGAGGGTTGGCCTGGGAGTACTACTTCAGCTTCGACGGAGGCTCCCCGCCGTGGGTCAGCGCGATGGCCGAGGGCACCGCGCTGGAAGCTCTGACCCGCGGCTACCGGGCTACGGGGAATCGGAGCTATCTGGCCATCGCCCATCGGGCGTTGGGGATCCTCCGGATCAGACCCGAGAGCGGCGTGTCCATGCCGTTGTCGCACGGCACCTGGTTCTCGCAGTACTCCTTCGCGCCCCACACTTACATCCTCAACGCCTTCCTGCAGACGCTGATCGGCCTGTACGACTACGCCGAGGTGAGCAAGGATCCGGTGGCCGAGCGGCTGTTTGCCGCAGGCAACCGGGAGGCCGAGGTTGAGGTGCCGCGCTTCGACACCGGCGCCTGGTCTCTGTACCAGCCCGGCCTCGAGGACGACCTGTCCTACCACGAGCTGGTCACCGGGTTCCTGCAGGAGCTCTGCTCCCGCACCGGTGCGGCCGTCTACTGCCGAACCGCGCAGCACTTCCAGTCCTACCTGCACATCCCGCCGAAGCTCACCCAGTTGACGCTGCGGGCGACCGCGCGGCGGGCCTTCGCGCTGCGCTTCCGCCTCTCCAAGATCTCCCGGGTGGGGATTGTGCTCAAGCGGGGCAACCGAACGCTGATGGCCACCAGCGCCCAGTTCCCCTACGGCGTGCATTCCTTCTCCATGCCCGGGCTGGGGCGCGGGACCTATACCGTGCATCTGAGCGCCACCGACCTGGCCGGCAATTTCAGCCGCGTGGTCGGCTCCTTGGCTGTGCGTCGCAGGCGCTGATGCGGATCAGGGCGCAGGTCGAAGCTGGCTCGTAGACTCGCGGGGTGGATGGCGCCGCGGACAATCCTTTACACCGGTAAGGGGGGCGTGGGCAAGACCTCGGTGGCTGCGGCCACAGCGCGGCGATGCGCCGCGGGCGGAAGCCGGACGCTCGTTCTGTCCACCGATCCGGCCCACAGCCTGTCCGACTCGCTTGGGGTGGCGCTGGGGAGCGACCCCACCCCGGCCGGCCAGGGCCTGTGGGGGCAGGAGGTGCGAGCCCAGCAGGAGATGACCAGGCATTGGGGCGGTGTCCAGGAGTGGCTCGGCGGCCTGCTCGTGGAACGAGGCATCGACCGGATCTCGGCTGAGGAGCTGACCGTGCCGCCGGGCATGGACGAGCTGTTCTCGCTGCTCCGCCTGCAGGAGCAGCACGCTTCGGGTGAGTGGGATGTGATCGTCGTGGACTGCGCCCCCACCGGCGAGACGCTGCGGCTCCTGTCGTTCCCGGAGATCGCCCAGTGGTGGCTGGACAAGGTGTTCCCGGCCGAGCGCCAGGTGCTGGCCGCGGCCGGTCCGCTGGTTCGGGCGATGCTGGACATCCCCGTGCCCACCCCAGCGGTGCTGGACGACATCCGGCGCCTGTCGGAGAACCTGATCGCGATGAACCGCGTGCTGCGCGACCGGGAGCGGACCAGCCTGCGGCTGGTCATGAACCCGGATCGGATGGTGATCGGGGAAGCGATGCGCACGTTCACGTACCTGAACCTGTACGGATTCCTGACCGATGCGGTGGTGGTCAACAAGGTGTTCCCGGACGAGGTGGGCGCCTACTTCTCGGGCTGGCGGCGGATGCAGGCCGAGCACCTGGAACTGGTGCGCTCGGGGTTTGCCCCCCTGCCGGTGCTGTGCGCGCCCTACTTCGAGCAGGAGGTGGTGGGCGAGAAGATGCTCGACCGGCTGGCCGAGGCCCTGTTTGCCGAGCGGGATCCGGCGGCGCTGCTGCAAACCGCGATCACCCAATCGCTTCAGGATGACGACGGCGGAGTGGTCCTGCGCCTGACGCTGCCGTTCACCGCCAAGGAGGACGTGTCCCTGAAACAGGTCGGCGAAGAGCTCATCGTCACGGTGGGCGGCCAGCGGCGAACGATCATGTTGCCGTCGTCGTTGACCGACTGCCGGCCGAGCGCGGCCCGGTTCGAGGACGGGCAACTGGAGGTGAGCTTCCAGCGTGATGAATGAGCCAGGTAGTCACGAGACGCGGCGGGACGCAGCTGGTCTGGACGACGAGCCGGGCATTGAGGAGACGCTCCGGGGGCTGGAGGCCCGCTTGACGCAGGCCTCCGTGGCGGCGGAGCGGTTGCTCCGCGAGGCGGCTGAGAAGGTGGGCGCGGCGGAGCGGGGATCCGAGCCAGATCCGCTAGGGACCACCGATCGGGAGTCGGAGTCAGAGGGCGGGTCGGGGTCAGAGCCCGGAGGAGCCCGTCTGCGCCCTCAGGACCTGGAGCTGCTCGGACGGCTGCTGGAACGCGTGCGGGACCTCATCCCACCGGAACTGCAGCGGCGCCTGGCCGATGCTCTGCGCGAGCTGCTGCTGGCGCTGCGGGCGCTGATCGACTGGTATCTGGAGCGGATGGAGCGCCGGCGAGGCGATCCGCCCGAGGTGAAGGACATCCCGATCCTCTGAAGCGGCGGGGCGATGAGCGCAGGCCGCGCGGGTCGCGGGGAAGGGTTCTGGCCATAGCGGCCACAAACGCTCCCCGAGTTACGCGGCGGCGGTGGCGACGACTGAGTTGCTCACGCGCCGACGGGCTTGGATCGTCCGACAGTGGTCCTGGAACGCCGCCCCGGGAACGTTTGTGTCGCTGGACGTCGCAAAGCTTCCCAGCGTCGCCCATCTCGATGGAGCCGGTCAACCCTGACGACGTTGTCGCTGACTGATCCAGGTCAGACGGGACCGTGGCGCGAACCGGGCGGAGGCCCCCGTACCCCTCCGTACAATCCGGCCGTGGCCCCCGATCCGGATCACGGCGCGCCGGCTGGTCGCGCCGGCAATAGCGGGGACCTGATGGAGCGAGCCGTGGACGGCGCGATCCGCCTCGGTCGTGACTGGAAGGCCCTGTCTCGAGAACGCCGAACGGCGGCGATTGCGGCCGCGGTGTTGTGGGTGACTCTGTTCCTGCCCTGGTACCAGGCCTCGGTGGTCAGCCGGAGCTCCAAGGTCGGCGAGTCGCTCAGCGGTTGGGCGGCCTTCTCGGCAGTGGAGGCGCTGATCCTGATCCTGTCGCTGGGAACCGTGCTGCTGCTCTTCCTGAGGGCCGAAGGTCGCCTGGCGCACGCACCCGGCCGGGATGGCTGGACGATCACGGTGGCCGGGGCGATCAGCGTGTTCCTGGTCATCCTGGGGCTGTTCAACGCGCCCTCGCCGGCCAGCCGTGGTCAGTACGTGCTCAGCACTGGCCTCGAGTGGGGGATCTTCCTGGCCCTCCTGGCCGCGATCGCCCTCACCTGGGCCGGCGGCAGGATCCGCCGCTCGGTGGCGGATGACCCGTTCCTGACCCGGGGCCGGCGCTCCGAGGCGGAGCCGGCGGCCGACTTCTCCGAGCCGGCGTCCGAGCCGGCATCTGAACCCGGGCCGGTCCAAGCGCCGCCGGAGCCCTACCCCAACCACGCCGACGCGCCGCCCCCGGAGCCTCTCACCGAGGCGACGAAGCTGGGGGTCGTGGAGCCACTGACCGACGAGACCAGAGCGGGCTCAGTTGAGCCCCTGACCGCCGCGGGCGCCAAGGCCTCTCCCCCAGCCGCGGCGTCCGAGCCGCCGGTGCCCGCCACGGCCGCGCCCGCCCCCCGGTCCGCCTGGCGACCGGCCGAGCGCCCAGCCTGGAGCGACCCGGAGCGCCCCGTGGGCTGGCTGACAGCGCCTCCCGAAGCCAGGAAGGAAGACGCCGAGGCAGACGCCCCGCCGAGTGACGCGCGCCCCGAAAAGCCCGAGCAGCTGACAATCCCGCTCGAGCACGACGAGTAGCGGCGTGATGACATTTATTGGTCCAGACGAGCAATAAATGTCATCACGACCGATCCGGCCCCTGAAGCCTCGATCGGGCGCCGACCTCGGCCAGAGCGACCGCTAGTGCGGGAAGCTCTGGACCTCGCCCGCGGCCGCGAAGTAGATGCTCACGCCCGCGATCACGATGATGCCCGTGATCACCAGGGTGCGGTTCTGAGTGATGTGCCCAGCCACTCCGACCACGAAGCCGAAGACGAGCACGATCACGAAGGTGCCGAGATGGGCGGTGACAGAGGCAGGCGCGAGGAGCACGCATGCCTAAGCCTATAGTGGGCCAATGGCGGAAGAACCCACCTCGGTGCAGGCAGTTGCCACCGGGCTGCGCTCGGCCGGCTACCTGGCCGGAGAGTCCACCTCACTCGTCGCATACCTGGCCATCAAGCTCGGCAAGCCCGTGCTCGTGGAAGGGCCGGCGGGCGTCGGGAAGACCGAGCTGGCCAAGGCGCTGTCCCGGTATCTGGACCGCACGCTGGTGCGCCTCCAGTGCTACGAGGGCCTCGACGAGGCGAAGGCGCTGTACGAGTGGAACTACCGCAAGCAGCTTCTGCGCATCCAGGCCGGCACGCCCGACGGCGGCGGCGGCGGCGGCGGCGAGAAAACCGGTACCGGCTGGGAGGCCGTGCAGGAGGACATCTTCGGGGAGGAGTTCCTGCTGGAGCGGCCGTTGATGACGGCGATCGTCTCTCCGGAGCCGGTGGTCCTGCTGATCGACGAGATCGACAAGACCGACCAAGAGTTCGAGGCGATGCTCCTGGAGCTGCTGTCGGACTTCCAGATCAGCATCCCCGAGCTGGGGAGGATCGAGGCTCGCACCCACCCCGTAGTGCTGCTCACCTCCAACAACACGCGTGAGCTGACCGAGGCACTCAAGCGCCGCTGCCTGTACCTGTGGCTCGATTACCCGGACCTCGAGCACGAGCTGGAGATCGTCCGCCTGCACTCCCCCGACCTGCGCGAGACGGTCGCCCGCAAGCTGGTGGAGATCATTCACCAGGTGCGCGAGCTCGATCTCAAGAAGCCCCCCAGCATCGCGGAGTCGATCGACTGGGCTCGGGCGCTTCTGCTGCTGGGCGCCGAGGACATCGACTCCACCCTGTTCCGCGAGACGATGAGCGTGATCGTCAAGCACCGGACCGACCTCGACGTGGTGGCCGAGCGGGTCGGCGTGAAGCTGCAGCAGGCGCCCGCCGCCTGACCGGTAGCGGGAACTCGCTCCGTGCCGCCGCCTGCCAAGCCGATCTACGGGAGCCTGCCGGACAAGACGCCGGGAGCGTTCGACGGTGAGCTCCTGGCCTTCGCCGAGGATCTGCGGGGCGAGGGCGTGGCGGTGGGGACCTCGGAGATCCTTGATGCGTTCGAGGCGCTGCGACACATCGGATGGGGCGACTCACGGGACTTCCGGGAGACGCTGGCCACCACGATCGCCAAGTCTCCGGATGACCGCAGGGTGTTCGACCTCGTGTTTGAGCGGTTCTTCTTCCGGGCCGCCGAGGCCCAGGCGGTGCGCACGGGGGTGTCCGAGCCCCCAGCCGGTACCGCGGGCGGCGACTTCGATCTGGACGAGTTGCGGCGGCAGATCGCCGAGGCGCTGCAGGAGGGCAACGAGTCCGAGCTGCGCGACCTGGCCCGACTGGCCATCGCAGCGTTCGGCAGGGGCGACGGGTCCGGCGTGCTCGGCGTCGACGTCCAGCGGATCCGTCGTGCGCTCGGCCTGCGGACTGAGCCCCAGCCCGAGCTCCCCCCCGACGATCCGCGGCGCGACGGGCTCCCGCGTGAGCAGCTGCGCCGCTTCGAGCAGCAACTGCGGCGCGAGCTCGAACGGGCGCTGATCGAGCGCACCGCCGCCCTGCCCCCCAAACGCCCGCTGAGCGAGCTCGACCGGGCGCTCCCCAACGGTCCCGTTCAGGATCTGGCCGCCGTGCACCGGGTGGTCGCCCAACTCAAGCGCCGCCTGGCCACGCAGGGGCACGAGCTGCGCGGGCGCAAGCGTCACGCCCACGTGGACGTGCGGGCCACGATGCGGGCTTCCCTGCAGACCGGCGGGGTGCCGGTGGAGCTCAAGTTCCGACCGCAGCGCCCGCGACGCCCCGAGATCTTCGTGCTGTGCGATGTGTCGACCAGCGTGACCAGCGCCAGCACGTTCTTCCTCAGCGTCCTGCACGCCCTGCACGACGCGTTCCGCAAGCTCCGCTCGTTCGTGTTCATCGAGCGGATCTCCGAGGTGACTGAGGTGTTCGAGCGGGAGCGGGACTTCCGAGCCGCCGCCGCAGCGGTGTCTCGCGACGCGGGAGTGGCCGACGTGTCCGGCTACACCGACTACGGGCGCGTGTGGACCGAGTTCCTGGCCATGATCGAGGACGAGCTGCATCCGCGGGCCACGGTGATCGTGCTGGGCGATGCCCGCACCAACGGCCGCCCTCCCCGGGAGGAGGTGTTCGCGGCGATCGCGTCCAAGGCCGGGCGGACCTTCTGGCTCAACCCGGAGCCGCGACTGTACTGGAACTACGGCGACAGTGTGATCGCCGCCTACGAGCAGTACTGCCAGGCGTTTGAGTGCTGGCGCACCGACCAGCTCGAGGAGTTCGTCAAGGCGCTCACCAAGCCGGTCGTCACCTGAGGCCGTCACCGGTGTTGCATCTCCCAGGCTGACCTGTAGGACATCCCCATGCGCGTCGAGGAGACCTTCGCGGTGGCACGGCCGCCGGAGGTCGTATTCGACTACGTGACGAATCCGGAGAAGCTGTCGGCCTGGCAGACCTCGAGTCGGTCCGTCGAGCCACTGACCGATGGGCCGCCCGGACCCGGGTCCCAATTCCGCGAGCGCGTGAAGCCGCAGATGGGCAAGGAGTTCGAACAGGTGACCGAGTTCACCGAGTTCGAGCGCCCACACCGGGTACATGTGCATATCGTCGAAGGGCCCTACCCGGTGGACGGGACGTGGTCCTTCGAACCCGACGGCGATGGCACCCAGGTCCATTTCGTGGCCGAAGGAGAGCTGACCGGGCTGATGAAGCTGTTCGAGCCGATCGCCCGCCGCGCGATCGCCCGGCAGTTCGCCGGCTACCACAGAAACCTCCGGGTGAACGTCGAGCGCGGCTGATCCAGTCGCCCCCGAAACTCCCAGGGGGCACCGACCGGCCCGGGAGCCCCGGCCGACGGGTAACATTCCCCACCAATTACGGTCAAATCGGGGGAGCTGGCGAAGGGCCGGCTGAGATAGCGCCCCATCATCGGCGCTGACCCTTGGAACCTGTGGGGTAATGCCCGCGAAGGGAGTGACAACGACGACGATCGAGGCTCCGGCGCAGGAGCGGCCGCCCGTCGCAGGCGGCGGCCTCGTGGAGATCCAGCAGGTGGTGCGCAGCTTCCGCGGCCGACGCGGCGAGGTGCGCGCGCTGGACGGCGTGTCGCTGCGGGTCGAGCCTGGGCAGATCGTGGCGATCGTCGGGCCGAGCGGATGCGGGAAGACCACGCTGCTGGAGCTGATCTGCGGCCTGCAGAAACCCGACCGCGGCATGGTCAACGCCGCCCCCGCGGCGCTGATGCCCCAGCGCGATCTGCTCCTGCCCTGGCTCTCAGCGCTTGACAATGCGGCTCTCGCCCTGCGGGCGCGCGGCGTGCCCCGGGCGCAGGCCCGGGCCCAGGGGGCGCCATGGTTCTCCCGGCTCGGGCTGGAGGGCTTCGAGTCCTCCCGCCCGCACGAGCTGTCCGGGGGCATGCGCCAGCGCGTCTCCTTCCTGCGCTCGCTTCTGGCGGGCAAGCCGGTGCTGGCCCTGGATGAGCCTTTCGCCTCACTCGACGCCCTGACCCGGGCCGAGATGCAGAGCTGGCTCGGCAAGATGCTCCTGGAGGAGCCGCGAACCGTCGTCCTGGTCACTCACGACGTCGAGGAGGCGGTACTGCTCGGAGACCGCGTGGTGGTGATGTCGGCCCGGCCCGGTCGCGTCACGGCCGACCTGGCCGTAGCACTGCCGCGCCCGCGCCATCGCACCGAACCGGATCTGGTGGCGTTGCGGGGCGAGGCGCTGAAGGCCCTGGGGGTCAGGGAGTGAGCGCGATCGGCGACCGCAAACGCGTGACGCCGCTGACCCGCCTCATCCGGCCGCTCCCGGCGCTGATCGCGCTGGGTGCGTTCCTGGGCGTCTGGGAGCTGTACGTCGACCTGGGCGGCGTCGACCCGCTCGTCCTGCCCGCGCCCCACGCCGTGGCCAGCGCGCTTTACACCGACCGTGGCCTGCTGTGGAGCAACCTCCAGACGACCGCCGGCGAGATCCTGGCCGGGATTGCCCTGGCCATCTCGATCGCCTTCGTGCTGTCGGTGACGATCCATCTGTCAAGGACAGCCCGGCGCGCGCTGCTTCCGCTGCTGATCGCCTCTCAGACGCTGCCGATCGTGATCGTCGCGCCGCTGCTCATCCTGTGGCTCGGCTTCACGTTCGTGCCCCGCCTGCTGGTGATCTCGCTGGTCGCGTTCTTCCCGCTCGTGGTCACGACACTCGACGCCTTGGACGCCGTGGACCCGGACATGCTCAAGCTGATGCGGACCTTCGACGCCTCACGGCTGCGCACATTTCGCCACATCGAACTGCCCGCCGTGCTGCCTGGTCTGTTCACCGGTGCCAAGCTGGCCGCCGTGTTCTCGGTGATCGGCGCCGTGTTCGCCGAGCAGGCCGGCGCCACACACGGTCTGGGCTATCTGCTTACGATCGCCATCAACCAGTTCCTCGTGCCCGAGGCCTGGGCGGCGGTCACGGTCCTGTCCATGTTCGCCATCGCCCTCTACGCGCTGTTCACGCTGCTTGAGCGTCGCGTGGTTCCCTGGGCTCATCAACCGAAGGGAGAACCCGTCTGATGAGACGTCGGCATGTCCTGCTCGCGCTGGCTCTGGGGCTCGTGCTCGCCGGCTGCGGGGAGATCAAGAACACGATCAATCCTGTCTCGGGCACCGCCAACCAGCTCACGCTGATGCTCGACTATTTCCCCAATGCGGACCACGTCGGCATCTACGCGGCTCAGGCCGACGGATACTTCCGCCAAGCCGACCTGGACGTGCACATCGAGGCGCCGAGCAATGCGGCCACGCCGCTTGAGCTGCTGGCCGCCGGCAAGGTCGACATCGCGATCTCCTACGAGCCGGACGTGCTGCTGGCGCGCAATCAGGACACGCCGCTGGTCTCGGTGGCGGCGCTCGTGCAGCGCCCGCTCACCTCGATCGTCTCGCTGGGCTCCGAGCACATCACCTCGCCGGCCAAGCTGCGGGGCAAGACGGTGGGTGACTCAGGCATCCCCTACCAGCATGCCTTCCTGGAGACGATCCTCAAGGACGCCGGCGTGCCGGCGAGGTCGGTCAAGGAGGTGAATGTCGGCGAGGGCCTGGTGCCGGCGCTGATCTCCAAGCGGGTTAACGCGGTGCTCGGCGCCTACTGGAACTACGAGGCGATCCAGCTCCAGCAGCTACACAAGCGGCCTAACGTGATCCGTATGGACAAGGCGGGCGTGCCGCCGTATGACGAGCTGGTGTTCGTGGTGCGCAAGGCGACGATCGTCGATCACGCCAGCCTGATCCGCCGCTTCGTGCAGGCGGTGGCGCGTGGCTACGAGGCGGCCCGAGCCGACCCCGCCAAGGCCGTCAACCAGCTGCTGGCGGCAAATCCGGCGCTGGATCGCAAGCTGCAGACAGCCAGCGTGAAAGCCACTCTGTCCTCGTTCTTCCCGACCGGGAACCATCCCTGGGGCTGGCAGAACCCGACCCAGTGGAACTCGTTCGGGACCTGGATGATGCACGAGGGTCTGATCGACAACCCGAACGCGATCATCGACGCCTCCACCAACGAGCTGCTGGCCGGCCAGGGGATCTGAGCCTGCCGATGACACTCGGCTGATGGCGCTGGGCGATGATCGAAACGGCGGCAGCGGGCCGGAGGACCCCCGCCTCTCCGATGATCCGCTGGGTCGGGGATCACGGGGCTTGGCGCCGACGGGCCTGCTGGGCTCGAGAGCGCGCGAGGCCATGCGCGGACCGAGCCGGCCCGGACCCGGCGGCTCCCCCAATCCGCAACGAGGTCGCTGGCGCGCGCTGGGATTGCTGGCGGTGCTGGCGCTGGCGATCGGCGTGGCCCTGCACAGGCACCAGTCCACCTGCATCACGCAGAGCCCACCGCAGCTGACCAGGAGCGACGCCCGCTTCTGGGTGGCCTTGGGCGTGGCCGGAGTGCCGTGCCAGTCCACCGATCGGGTCGTGAGCGGACTGCGGGACAGCGCGGGAGCGCCGATGGTCGGCCTTGACCCGATCTCCACTCCGAGCGGCGACTACCTGGGCGTGTACGACCCAAGCGACTCCCAGATGGCGCTGGCGCGCTCCAGCGACCTGACCAGCTGGCGCCGGGTGCGCGTGCTGGGCGCGGGCAACGCGCCCACCCTCCAACCGATCCCGGGCACGAGCGGATACCTGCTGGCCTACACGCAGGCCCGGGGCTCTGGCGAGAGAATCCGCGTGAGTTACTTCCGATCGTTATCGGCTCTGCTGGCGGCCCATGAGGCCACCAGCATCGACTTGCCGCTGAGGCTCTCTGCCACGGCCAACGCCGATCCCTGGTTTATGTCCGTGAGCTGGAACGGCAGCCTGAGGCGCTCGCAGATGACGATCGCCTTCGACTACGCCAGCGCCGGCTCAACCGCGGGGCCCGGCCCCGACCGGGAGGCGATCGGCGGGCTCCGCGGGTTCCGCAGCTGGTCGGCCACGTCGGACACGCAGCTCGATCAACAGCTCGACCGGCGGGGGCTGACCGGCAACCACGGCCAGGGACGGCAGTTCGTCATCGCCGGGCGGCCCTGGCGGCTCTACGCGGCGCAGAACGAGGCCAGCTCGCACATCGTGATGGACGATGTGAAGGCCGGCGAGGTGTTCGCGCTCAAGCTGGAAACAGCCGACGGGACATTCGCCACCTCGTTCGGCCGGCCGGTGGCCCATGTGCTCCCGGCGCCCACCGGGAGCGGCCAGGCCCTGGTCGTCTCCCTGTACGTGTACGGCTCGGGGAACACGCGCTCCGAGGCCGGCGAGCTCCTCTACTGGACCCCGATCAGCTACTAACGGCGCCGGATTGCCCCCCAGAAAGAGCGTGGTTCTTCGGCGAGCACGAGGGACGCGCCGGTGCCACGGGAGATGGTGGAGGAGATCGCCGCGGGCAAGCGGTTCGCGGCGGGGCGGACGGTCACGCTGTAGCCGTCTGGCGTGTGGCGTCTGGTTCTGTCTGAACAACCGCGATGAAGGGTGGTCGGGGCGGCTGCACATGCTCAGGCGAACAGATCGGCCTCGCCAAGTGCGATTCGTGCGCTCGGGCATGGCCGGTTCAGGCAGTCAGCGCAACAAGGGGTAGTTTCGCATTGAGTGTGTGCATGGTGGAGCGTCCTTCGTCGCGGAGTCGACAAGCGTCCGCCCCGGGAAGCGCGCCCCGGGCGGGTGATGGTGCTCCAGCGCGCAAATCGGGCGCCGGATCGGCGCATTGCGCGCCCGAGCACCAGCAGCGTGCTTGGGCGCGCAAATCGGCGGCTCGGCGTGCACTTTGCGCGCTCGGACAGGTCGGCATGAGAAGAAACCCGCCGAAGCCCTGCCTTCACTGCCAACCGACAAGCGCCCGGCCCCGGACAGCCGCCCCGGGCGAACCTCAGTCAGGCCAGACCGCAACCCGCTCGATCCGCTCGAGCGTCTGATCGGTGCCCCGCCCCCGTCTAGGTGAATCAATCATCTGCTAGGTGTCCTACACCTAGACCGCGGCGCGCAGGGCGTAGGCCCCGGCCAGCCCGGCCCAGGGCGCGTAGGGGGCGAAGAACGCCTCCACCTCCTGCTCAGAG
>Ga0182024_10002393_pt1 | contig 46564 bp, 47 predicted proteins | sample P32metaG_FD_120480 | JGI IMG/M metagenome (GOLD analysis project Ga0182024, IMG submission 120480) | Permafrost microbial communities from Stordalen Mire, Sweden - P3-2 metaG (Illumina Assembly) | ecosystem: Environmental > Terrestrial > Soil > Wetlands > Permafrost | place: Sweden: Stordalen... | reverse complement strand
CCGATGTGCCAGCCACATGGTCCTCGGGCCTCTCAGCGTCAACCAGTGGAGCAGATTCCAACTCATCCACGGCGAGCACCACGTCAAGCAGATCCTCGCCATCCGCCACGCCCATCACCTTCCACCGATATCCAGGTCCGCCGCCCCCCAACCCTCTGCAAAGTGAGCCGACCAGCCCTCCTCAGCTCTCCTCCTCCAACTCATCGCTCTCAGGCACCATCACCGTCACCTCCGCCTCAAGCTCCTCCTCCACTCGCAGATACCGCCGCATATAGCGCAGCGGCTCCTCTGCCGCGGCCAGCTCTTTCAGGTGGTAGAGCCACGCATCCTCCCGTGCACTCCGTCGCGTGTAGCCCTTCCGGTTCACCGTGCCGATCGTCCCATCTTTCATCCTCCGCATAAAGCTCTGCGTCGGCACTTGAAACGTCATCACCTCGCCCGCCTTCCAGAAGCTCGACGCAAACTCGTGCGAGAACAGCAGCGCATAGTACCTTCGCTCCACCGCCAGCATCTCCACCGACTGGCGTGCGCTCACCCACGGCAGCCCAAGCTTGCCCACGTACCACTTACGAAACTCGAATCCATTACTGCGAGCTTGACCCACCAATAACTGAAGCAACTCAACACGCGTCATAAGGTCCGTTCATTCATCGAAGAATCAGGCAATCGATCACCAACGCCGGTGCCCAAGGGTATAGTTTATGTTGACGAACGTCCAATCCCAGAGCGCAGACGTTAGCGCGTTGAACCGCATTCGCTCGTACCAATCGATCTTCCAGAACACATCTGGAAGATCTGGAGAACAACGATAAAACACGACGCAAAAATAATCGCGACTCTCCTCTTCGCATTCCTGCTTCAGGCGCCAACCCACGCGCAGCAATACGACCCCGCCGCCCACACCGACCCCGTCAATCTCACCCCAGCGGTCCGCGAGGCATTCGAGCACTTCTACAACCTCGACTACGACGGAGCTCTTATCCGCTTCGAGGCCGTCCAGCGCGCTAACCCCAAGAGCGCCATCGCCATCGGCAACGTCCTTCTGACCGTCGTCTTCCGCGAGCTCTACCGCCAGGACCTCCTCGACACCACCTACTACGCGCACGACAGCTTCCTCACCTCCAGGCGAAACGTCCCCGTCCCCCAGGCCATCCGCGACCGCATCGAATCCCTCACCAACTCCGCCATCGCCCTCTGCGACCAGCAGATCAAGCAGAACCCCAACAACGCGAACGCCTACTTTGCCCGAGGCTATGCGCGAGGCATGCACGCCGCCTTTATCACCCTCGTCGACCACAGCTACGTCGCCGCCGCCCGCCAGGGCTACGCCTCCCGCGGCGACAGCGAGCAGACCCTCCGGCTCGACCCCGCCTACGCCGACGCCAAGATGGCCATCGGCATCCAGCAGTTCGCCGTCGCCAGCCTGCCCCGTCTCGTCCGCATCATGGTCGGCATCGCCGGCGTCAGCGGCAACAAGGAGAAGGGCCTCAGCCTCCTCCGCGAATCGGCCGCTCACGGCATCGTCACCCCCATCGAATCCCGCACCGCGCTCTCCCTCTTCCTCCGCCACGACGCCCGCTACCCCGAGGCCCTCGTCGTCCAGCGCGGCCTCGCCGACCAGTATCCCCATGACTATCTCTTCCGCCTCGAAGTAGCCAACCTCACCAAAGATTCCGGCAACGGTCCCGCAGCCATCGCCGCCTACCGCGCCATCCTGGCCGACGCCCTCAAGCCCAACTACTTCGTCGAACCCCGCCTCCACATGGCCTACTTCGGCCTCGCCGACACCCAGCGCGGCCAGAACGACATCGCCGCCGCCGCGCAAAACTACCTTGCAGCCGCCGCCCAACCCACCTGCAGCGACTGGATCCGCCGCCGCGCCCAGATGAACGCCGGCGAAATGTTCGACCTCCTCCACAACCGCGACGAAGCCATCAAGCAATACCAGCTAGCCTCTGCCGGAGGCGGAGACCAATCTCAGGCCGAAGCCGCCCGCCGCTTCCTGAAAACCCCATACACCGGAAAATAATCAACCTGCCTATTCTCGTACTTCGCCTTTGCGTTTGCAGTTGTTCTTGCCGTCGGAGTTGCAGTTGCTTGTCCTCTTGTTTGTCATCCCGTAGGGATCTGCTGTTCTGCCGTCGTCGTTTATTCTTTTCAGCCAAAACAAGAATCGTCATTTCGACCGAAGCTGCTCACAGTCTCATCGTGAGCAGCGCAGTGGAGAAACCCGCTTCTCTACCTCAATCTCCCCGGCTCAGCTTTTTGCCGTCGCACACTCGCCAAGAACAACCGCGCTAAACTAACCCAAGCCAAATGTCCAAACGCGCGATCATCGCCCTCAAAGTCTTAGTACATCTCCTCTGCCTCGCCCCCGTCGCCCGGCTCCTGCACTTCTACACCTCAGGGGGCCTCGCCCTCAACGCCGACCCCGTCAACTACATCACCCACTTCACCGGCGACTGGACCATCTACCTTCTCCTCGCCTCTCTAGCCGTCACCCCCATCCGCCGCCTCTCCCCAAAGATCGCCTTCCTCATCCGCTTCCGCCGCCTCCTCGGCCTCTACGCCTTCTTCTACGCGACCCTGCACCTCTCCACCTACGTCTTCCTCTTCTCCGGCTATGACATCACCACAGCCCTCACCGGCCTCCGCACCGGCCACCCCGGCGAACTCATCACGCAGTGGAAGCTGGTCTGGCCGGGCATCCTCGACGATCTCCGCAAGCGCCGGTTCATCCAGGTCGGCCTCTTCGCCTGGGTCATCCTGCTCGCCCTCGCCGTCACCTCTCCCGCCTTCATCCTGCGCGCCATGGGAGGCAAAAACTGGCAGCGTCTCCACCGCCTCGTGTACGTCGCCGCGATCGCCGCCGTCATCCATTTCTGGTGGCTCGTCAAAACCGGCGTCCGCACCCCCTGGAGGGACACCACCGTCCTAGCCATCCTCTTATTGGCCCGCCTCGCCTACACCCTAATCAAGCGCATCAAAAAAACCTCACCAACCCCACTCCGCCCCAGTTCGGTCTGATTACCGTCACCGTCGCCTTTACGGCCGCCGCTGTCGTTGCAGTCTCTTTGTTTGTCATCCCGTAGGGATTTGTGTTGTCCTTGCCGTTGCCCTTGCCGTTTTCTTGCGTTGCGTTTGGATCTAGGTGTGATCTCAGAGGCGAGTCGCGTTAACCGTATGTTATTGAATTATTAGGGTGGTTGGTGGGCACAGCAGGATTCGAACCTACGACTTCCACCAGAGATGCCGATTGATTTGGAACAAAGTCATTTTCAGCCAATTGACGATTCGCGGCATCTACGGTCGCGAGATGTATGACACCTGGTACAAGATGACCGTGATGCTTGAGTCGGGTCTCGACATCGCGCCCGTCATCACACATCGCTACCCATGGCCCCAGTTTGAAGAGGGTTTCAATGCAAATGCGTTCCGGCGATGCTGGCAAGGTGATCCTCGATTGGAGCGACCTCGGCTGACAGCATTGTTCCGGGAGTTTGGAAAAACCAACAGAATTCAGAATTTGGAGAGGGCAATGACACTCAATGACTTTTGGCTTCGCGTGGGAGAAGAGCTTCGGCGTCATAATCCACTCACGCATCCGTTCTATCGTGCCTGGAAGGCTGGACAGTTGACGCGCAGAGAACTTGGCTTTTACGCCAGCAGTACCTGCACCGTGTGCCCGCATTTCCGGCCTATCTCACGGCACTGTATTCCCGCCTGCCAGACGGCGCAACCTGGCGCGCGGTCCTTCGGAATGCCGCAGAAGAGGAGATTCATGGGATGTTTCATACCGATTTTATAAGGAGATCTATGCGTCGTTATCGTTTTGCCACCGCCCTCTTCGCTGTCTCGCTCCCGCTCGTTGCCCAAACTGCTCTTCCGCCCGCCGTCACGACAGCTCAATCCGCCGTCAGCGCCGGCTCCATTCGTGCCTACGAGAAGTACCTCTCCGACGATCTCCTCGAAGGCCGTTATCCCGGCCAGCGCGGAGGCCAACTCGCCGCCAAGTTCATCGCCACCCAGTTCGAAAGTTACGGACTCAAACCCGGAGGCGACAACGGCACCTACTTCCAGCAGGTAGACTTCACCAGCGTCAAAGCCGATCCCGTCAAACCATCTTCACCCTCATTCCCAAATCAGGCGCAGCCATCAAACTCAAATTAGCCGATGCCTTCGTCGTCTTTAATGAAAAGCTCAACCCTTCCATCCTGCTCAACGCCCCTATCGTCTGGGGTCCGTTACGGCATCACCGCGCCCGAGTTCCACTGGGACGACTATGCCAACATCGACGTCGAAGGCAAAGTCATCCTCAGCCTCGTCAACGAGCCGCCCTCCGATGACCCCGCCTTCTTCGGCGGCAAGGTCCTCACCTACTACGGCCGCTGGACTTACAAGTTCGAGGAGGCCGCGCGCAGAGGAGCCATCGGCGCGCTCATCATTCACCGCACCGACCTCGCCTCCTACGGCTGGGATGTCGTCCGCAACTCCTTCACCGCCGAAAAGACTCTCCTCACTCACAATGAAAACCCCGGCCTTGAAGCCGCCAGCTGGATACAGCTCGACGTAGCCAAACAGATCTTTGCCTCCAGCGGCACCGACTTCGACACCGAGTTCGCCGCAGCCGGCAAACCCGGCTTCAAATCCCGCGAGCTTCTCATCAAACTCGATGCCACCATCGTCAGCACCGTCCGCAGCTTCCAGTCGCCCAACGTCATCGGCATCCTCCCCGGCACACACAGACAGGACCCGATCAAGCAGTGATTTACACCGCCCACTACGACCACTTCGGCATCAAGGCCGACGCCAAACCCGGCGAAGATAACAGCTTCAACGGCGCCGCCGACAACGGCACCGGAACGCCATGATCATGGAGATGGCCCGCGCCTTTACCACCGCCAAAGTGCAGCTACCCCACTCCATCATCTTCGCCGCCATTACTGCTGAAGAACAGGGCCTGCTGGGTTCAGCCTATCTCGCCCAGCATCCTCCCGTTCCCATCGGCCAGCTCAATCTCGATCTAAACTTTGACGAAATCCTCCCCTTTGGCCAGGGCGATCAGTTCAGCGCCAGCGGAGCCCGGCGCACCTCATTCTTTCCCACCATCGAAGCCGTCGCCAAACAATTCGGCTACTCCATCCCCGACACCGGAGGAGGCTACTACCGCTCCGATCACTTCTCCTTCGCCCACGCCGGCGTCCCCGCTTCTCCCTCGGCCAGGGCGGCATCTACAAAGGACACGACGAAGCCTGGTCACGCGCCCAAACCATGTACTTCGAGAAAAACGACTATCACAAGGTCTCGGACAACTTTCACGAAGAGTGGGATTTCACCGGCAACGCAACCCTATGCCGTCTGGGCATCGAGCTGGGATGGCTCTTCAGCACCCAATCACCCATCGAATGGAACGCAGGAGACGAGTTCGAAGCCGCCCGCAAGGCCGCCCGTTGAACCAGCGAAATTCTGATCCAGTTACTCAACCGCTCGGATCTCCCGTCTTTCGCACCTTTTGCGCTTGGGTGGGGATGTGCGCGCCGAATCGGTGAAGCGCATCGCCTCCGCGGTGGATCAAGGCTCCGTACCCGCGTCGCGAATCTATCGGGGTAACTGGTACAAAAAGCTTCCCCTACACGAATACATACAGAACGCCAGTGCCCCATCTTTGACCGACAAGAGAAACCCATTCGCAAAAGGCTGAACTCGCCGGGTCTCGGTTACCGGTGTCTGGAGCTGTAGGGATTGTTGCAATTTGAACGTAAAGGAAGTTACGGAATGCTCTTAAATCGCGACCCGTTATTGAGTCGAATTATCTTCGGCATGTTGCTGACTGCGTCTGCTTCGGCGCAGAACTCAAAGAACCCCATTCGGATTACCGCAGACCTTTCTGATGCGCCGCGCAAGCTCTTCCATGCTAAGCTCGATCTGCCGGTGACCGCCGGAACCCTCACCCCTCACCCTCACCACGCCCCGATGGATTCCGGGCGAGCACGGACCCACGGGGCCGGCCGCAGGCATTACTGGCGTAGTATTCACCGCCAACGGCCAGACAGTCACTTGGCGGCGGGATGACGTTGACATCTTCCAGTTCCACCTGACCGTTCCCAAATGGGCAACCACGCTGCACGCGCATCTGGATTCCATCGTCACCTCGCGTGTCACACAAAAGGGCCATCCTCGAATGGGAGAAGCTTCTGCTTTATCCGGCCAACGTCCTCGCTAACTCCTTATAAAGCTGAAGCTCTGCCAGCAGGGAGGAAGCCTCCTCCCTGGCTGCGGCCGCCTGTGCTCGTCCTGCGCCACTACCTCAGCGGTCCTGTTCGAGGCTGTTACGAAAACGCAAAATCGAGAGCACATGTAGGGTTTGCAGTTCGCACAAAGCCCTACAGGGTGTAGTCAAAGCTCAAGATTTTCTGGTTCCGTAACAGCCTCCATCTGGAGAGGTTTCGTCGTGGCAATCTCGGTCGACGTCACTGCCACAGTCGGACTCACAGTGGATTGCCCTCTCTTATGAACCGGTTGGATCGTTAGTGTAGCGCAGCTATGAAGGGCCCCTGGATTGCGGTCGCCGATGAAGCCAAAATTAATTGCCAAATGCTCGTTGCCTGGGGTTTCAGGACGTCGGTGCGGAAGGGAAGGGAACTCTGCGCATGCAGCAGCGGAGCGGAAAGCACTAGCACTAGAAGCCATAACCTTGAAAATATATAGCGCATCATTAGTGCACGGGGTGCATATATTTCGCCAGAAACTGGAAGATGTGTTCCTGCGAGTCGCGAGCTTCGGGCGAATCGACCTCGCTGAAGGTATGGCCGCCCGGAGCACGGTCGTAGATTTTGTATTCGAACACCTTGTTATGCGCCTTGAGCAGCTCAATCAGCCGACCGCCATGCAACTGCACCGGCGCAGTCTTGTCACCGGTTGTGTTTTCTACCAGTACAGGTGTCCGTATGTCTTCCACGTGGTTAAGCGGCGATACGTCGATATAGGGTCCTGCATCCTGGGCAATCGTCTTGCCGCCGAAGCGGGGTTGCTTGGCGACATCGTCACCGCGGAAGCCCGGTTTATAAGCCATATAAGCGACCATATCCACCAAGCCGACCACATCGACTGCCGCAGCGAATCGAGTAGGAAAGCGCTCAATGGCCAGCATCGCAATCATGCCGCCCTTGCTGCGCCCGTAGATGGCGATGCGATCCTTCGGCACTGGCCGTGTTGCAGCTAGATAATCCGCAGCCGCAATCACATCGTCTACTTCCTTACCGCCAAAATCTATTGCGTCATAGGCGGATTCGCCATAGCCCCGGCTGCCACGGTATTCAGGAAAAATGACGATATACCCATTGCGCACCGTCGCCTCAATGAAGCCGAACATTACCGGATCGAGCGAGCCATGATAGCTGCCATGTGCGATCACCAGGCCGGGATAGCTCGCGCCTGGCTTGAGGCTCTTTGGGCTGAAAACATAGGCGGGTTCCGTGCCGGCATCGACGGTCGGGATCACGATGCGTTCTGCGGCGACATGGTCGCCATACTGCTGGTTGAACAGAACGAGATAGAGATATTCCTCAATGCTGTACTGCTCCTGCTCCATCGCCCGCATTTGTACTGACGGATTATTGGATTCGGTGTCGATGGAGCTGTCCAGTGCCCCTTCATGTGGCTTGTCAGCCTGGGGCTTTTGAGCCGTGGCCGCAGATGATGCAAACAGAGCGACGCCCAAGGCCGCCACGAGAAAATGCGCATAGGAGATCTTCAAATTGCACCTCGAAAAATCGGACTGTACCACTGCTGCCAAGCCCCTCAAATCCTTACATTTGTCATAGTCGACTACTACTTATCCGCTCGGCTGCGGCCTTCGCGCAGAAGATTCTCGGTCGAGACGAGAATGCCGTCAGGATCGCTGTAGATCCACTCGCCCGGGTGAAAGATTACGTTACCGAACGAGACAGGCACCCCTTGTTCTCCGACACCCTTTTTCCCACTCTTTTTGGGATTGGTGCCGAGTGCCTTGATCCCGATGTCCATTCCGCGGAGAGCAACTGAATCGCGAAGAACTCCGAATATGACGATGCCCGCCCATCCGTTGCGGATTGCGAGTGCGGCAATTTGATCACCGACAATGGCTGCGCCAAGGAAGCCGGCGGCATCAACGACCATAATCTCGCCCTTTGAGGGCGTTTCTAGAACCTGTCGAACAAGAACGTTATCGTCGTAGCATTTAACCGTTCGGATGGATCCGAAGAAGGCTGATCGGGCGCCAAACTGCTGAAATTGGAGGTCACAGGACTGGCAGAGGGGGCCATGGTCGTCCCATAGGTCGGCGGTGTGGAAGTTTGGAGTCATGGTGTTCCCTCTCAAAACAATCAATGGTGGCAAATGCCAGGCCTGCGGAAGGCACGTCGACAGGCCTCTCCGCGTAGGGCGAAGTTTGATTATTAGTACAACAAAAAACAATTCATTGACAAGCGATGCCTTGCGACCTAGTATCCGCAAAAGCCTCCCAAGCTCTTCAGCTGCGGCGACAGAGGCCGTTTCGGACTGGAGCACATCAGCTATTTTGGTCGAACGCGACGACGCAATTCGGAGTAATTCTGTTGTCCAACCAGCGTTGGCTGGAGAAGAGAAGATACGTCAACGAACAATGAAGCGGGTCGGAACGCATCTGATTCCATTCATGATAGCGATGTTCTGCGCAAACTTCCTGGATCGCGTGAACATCAGCTTTGCTGCCCTGCAGATGAATCAGGATCTTCATCTGACAGCGCAGATCTATGGATTCGCTGCCGGAATCCTATTTGTCGCATATACGGTACTTGAGGTGCCTAGCAATCTGATTCTGCAGCGGGTTGGCGCACGCTTATGGCTTTCGCGCATCATGATCACGTGGGGGATCGTGGCAGCCGGCAACGCGTTCATCTTTGATAAGCATTCGCTTTACGTACTCCGTCTGCTATTAGGTGCTGCAGAGGCTGGATTCTTTCCGGGCATCATGCTGTACCTGGTACGGTGGTTTCCTGCGAAGGAGCGGGCTGCAGCCATCACGATCTTCATGATTGGCAACCCAATCGCGATCATCTTCGGAGCTCCCATATCGACGACGTTGCTTTCATTGGGGAACATGTTCGGAGTTGCCGCGTGGCGGTGGCTCTTTCTGCTTGAAGGACTACCGTCCGTCGCTCTTGGCATCATAGCTATCTGGTGGTTGACCGATCGCCCCGAGGAAGCTGCGTGGCTGGCGCCGGACGAACGTTCGTGGCTTGCATCCATACTGCATTCCGAGGCTAAGAGTCGAGCCATTGGGTCTCCAAAATCAGCCCGCGAGGTGTTCTTGCATGGACCCACCCTGGCATTCGCGGCTTCGAAGTTTTGCGTCCTTCTGGCCTTTTATGGCATTGCGTTGTGGCTGCCACAAATCGTGAAATCGATCGGACACCTGACTACGCGGCAGACCGGTTTCGTGACGTCGTTGCCCTACCTGTGCGCTGCGGTAGGTAGTATCTATGTAGCCCGCAGTTCGGACCGCACAGGGGAACGGCCGAAACACATTGCTATTCCTGCGTTCGTAGGAGCCGCCGGATTTGTGCTCGCTGCATATTCGGGGAACGCCTACTTTGGCATGGTCGGACTCTGCCTTGCGGCCACGGGCATCTGGTGCTCCAACACAATATTCTGGACGATGCCTGCTGCAACGTTGTCGGGCGCTTCAGCCGCGGCGGGTTTTGCGCTCATCAACTCTGTTGGCAATCTTGGCGGTTTTTTTGGCCCCTACATGACTGGATGGGTCCGGACGCGGACGGGTAACTATGCCCTAACCCTGGTATTTCTGGGAGGGTTCCTGGCATTGAGTGGAATCATTGTGCTGCTTATCGCTCGCAGCGATCCAAAGAGAAAGGCAATTCCGTAGAGCAAGGACAAGCAGGCAGCGTGGGAATCGGCGATGATAAGCGCAATTGAAATTTGGCGGTGAGGCGAAGGATGAAGAAGCTGGTGATCTTTGCATCAGGGTTCGCGGTGGTGCTGGTGGTGGCGCTGGCCGCAGGAGATTGGAGAAGCCTCCAACGGGATCCTGCTGATGGGAATGCCGTCGTTCCAGCACACACTGAGCAATGAGGACATGTGGGACGTGACGCTGCTGCTGAAGGCAGCGAACCAACCGATGTTCGGCGGCGGTGAAGGGGACGCTGACGAAGTAGGGGCGGACCGGTGTCAACCCCCTCCCCCTCCCCTAGCGTGGCTCAAATGATTCTCACGCTTGGCCAAATTACTAGGCTAGATGAAGAGGCAGAGGCGCCATTTCCTGTTGATTGGTTCCATGCGCTTCTCTAGCGCTACAAGGATTAGAGGTCGTATGCGATTGCTTTGGATAGAGTAGTCCCAGTCTTTTTGGCCAGTCCGAGCTTTTGCTCCTGGGCACCCTCGAGATGCTTCCGCAAGAAGGCTGAAGCTGCCTTGAAATCACCGCTCTCTACAATATCGAGCAACGCGAGATGCTCCTTACACTGTTGAATCATTCTGGAACGCGCTGAGGTAATACCGTACTCCATCAATCGCCGTAAGCGGTTAACCCGGCGGATGGAATCAAGAAGGAAGGGGTTTTGGGCGCCCGCAACGAGAGTTTCGTGAAACGTGGCTCCAATATGAAAGGTATCTCTTCGGCTGTAGTTGAAAATGCCACCGTCGAGCATTGCCTTCTGCTGATTGCGGAGATTCGCGATGACCTCGGGAGCGAGGCTGTAACCACGTTCCAACAATGCTACCGGTTCGATCAACAGGCGGAATCGGAAGCTTTGTTCGTAAACTTCAGGCGAAATCAGGGTCTGTTGAAACTCCCAACCGTGACCCGGAAGCCGTTCGAGCCAGCCTTCGTGTTGCATCCGCTGTAAATATTTCACCAACCTGCTCCGGCTCACATCGTAGCGGCGCATAAGCTGATTTTCGGTGAATCGGTCTGGCAGCGCGCCTGAAAGCCGATCCGCTGCGATGTCAAAGTAGACTCTATCCTCTGCTTCCCCGGCCTGTAGATGCTGGTGTTCCAAATCTTCTGCATCGCGGAGAAGAAAATAGCCGCGGTTAGGCCGCCTCTCAAGAACGTTCATATCTTCCAGGAGTCGAAATGCCTCACGCACAGGTGTTCTGGAGACACGAAATTCTCCGGCGAACTCCTGTTCCGAGAGATGCTCCCCTGCAAGCCTCTTCTTCGTGCGAAGCAGCTCAACAATCTGCGAGGCGAGTTGCATAGGCAACGCAGATGGTTCGGATTCCTGATGGCCTTGCTTTCTCTTCAAAGGCTGTCCTTTTTCCCAATCATTTTGCGGGATATCCACGAAAGCTTGTTCAGAGTGCAGCGGATAAGCCCTCCAAGAGCCAGCACGATTTTACTTCCCACTAGTTGTTTTTTATTGGTATAAAATACGAATACGCAATATGTTGAGATTATCCCCTAAGTCCCGCGCTATGGGATTGAGCGGTGTGTGAAAGGTCAATGACAGACCAGGAGAACAATAGCAAAGATACAATGGAACGCGCGCTTGAGATTGCAGGCAGCAGATATTTCATTGTTCGGCCGATTCTGGCCCACTCAGCTTTCGATAAATTGCCGCGCTCGCTGAAGATACTTGCTGAAAACTGTGCACGACGTTCGCCGGGGTCTTTGGGTGGATTTCTCTCCTGGCTGGATGCCGGGGGATGCACACATGCCGAGATTGAATTTCATCCGGCCCGCGTTCTGATGCACGATACGACCTGCGTGCCGGCGCTGGTCGATATCGCAGCTCTTCGGGATGCTGTGGTTGAGCGAGGCGGAGATCCATCCATTGTGAACCCGCGGATTCCGGTCGATCTGGTGATCGATCACTCTGTAATGGTGGACCGTGCCGGATCGGCGGACGCGTTTGATTTCAATCTCAACCGTGACTTTGAACGAAACCTAGAACGTTATTCGTTTATCCGGTGGGCGCAAGAGAGTCTTGCGAACTTTCGTGTAGTTCCGCCAGCGACAGGGATTCTGCATCAGGTCAATCTGGAGCACCTGAGCGACGTGGTGCGTATCGTCACTCAACATTCCAAGCCAGCCCTGCTGATTCCTGACACGCTGATCGGCACAGACAGCCATACGCCGATGATTAATGCGCTCGGCATTCTTGCCTGGGGGGTGGGGGGGATCGAGGGGGAGGCTGCTGCGCTTGGACAACCCATCTCTCTCCGGATTCCAGAAGTCATCGGCATTCGGCTTTCGAAGCGTCTCGGTCCCGGCGTAACGGCTACGGATTTGGCTCTGACATTAACCGAGTTGCTCCGTAAATTGAATGTTGTAGAAAAGATCGTAGAGTTTTTCGGTCCTGGAATATCCAGTCTGACTCTAGCTGACCGTGCCACTGTAGCGAACATGGCACCGGAATACGGAGCCACTTGCTCGTTCTTTCCGATCGACGACCGGACGCTTGAATACCTGAATTTGATCGGAAAGAGCCCCGAACATATAGCAATCGTCGAGAACTATGCCAAGGCGCAAGGACTTTGGCATAGGAGTGATAACGTCCTCTCTTTTACCGAGACGATCGAATTTGATTTGGCTTCAGTCGAACCAAGTCTTGCCGGCCCGAAGAGACCCCAGGACCGCGTTGCTCTGTCAAAAGTCCCGGTGAGCTTCCATAGCCTGCTCAATGCTTCTCCTATTGGAGTAGGGATGCCACGGACGATGACAGTTCCAGCACGGGATTACAAGGTCCAAGATGGCGCCATTCTGATCGCATCTATTACATCCTGTACGAACACCTCGAACCCGGCGTTGATGATCGGTGCAGGAATGCTAGCCAGGAATGCAAGGAAGAAAGGTCTTTCTGTTCCGCCTTGGGTCAAGACGTCGCTTTCGCCTGGTTCCCATGCTGTATCGGATTACCTGCTGTCCGCAGGATTGCAGCAACCGCTGGACGAGTTGGGGTTCCAACTGGTTGGCTACGGATGTATGACGTGCATCGGTAATTCCGGTCAGATTGATGACGAGCTTTCTGAACTAACGAAACGGAATGAACTTGTAGGCGCTGCAGTTCTTTCAGGCAATCGGAACTTTGAAGACCGGATCAATCCCTCTGTGCGTGCTGCATATCTTGCTTCGCCGGCGCTGGTGGTTGCCTACGCGTTAGCTGGTTCAGTCCTCACCGATCTTTCCAGTGAACCTGTTGGTCATTCTTCAGAAGGGACGCCAGTCTACTTGAAGGACATCTGGCCCTCGGATGAAGAAATCGACGAAGTTGTCGCGCAGTTTGTTACACCAGCGGTCTTTCGCGCGCGGTCAGGCGGCATATTTGATGGTCCCGAAGCCTGGCAAAGTATTGCGAGTGGGGGGAGCCCGACGTATCGGTGGCGCGAGAAGTCTACATATCTTAGACAGCCGTCCTATTTTAGAGACATCGCCAACAAGCCCGCACCGGTCAAAGACATCCGCGGAGCAAGACTGCTCCTATTGCTGGGTGACTCGATCACGACGGATCACATCTCGCCGGCGGGCGCAATTCCCAACACAAGCCTGGCTGGTCGTTACCTTTCCGCCTGTGGGGTAAAGCCTTCCGATTTCAACCAGTACTCAACTCGCCGCGGAAATCACGAAGTGATGATGCGCGGACTCTTTAGCAACCCAAGATTGCATAACGAACTGTTGGCTAACGGAGAAAGCGGTATTCCGCAAACGATCGTTCAACCGAGTGGTGAAGTTCTTCCCGTTTATGAAGCGGCTTTGAAATACCGCGAAACACAGACGCCACTACTCATCGTTGCAGGGTCTGACTATGGAGGCGGTTCAAGCCGCGATTGGGCTGCGAAGGGTCCCGCGCTGCTAGGCGTACGAGCTGTCATCGCCGAAAGCTTCGAGCGAATCCATCGATCCAACTTGATTGGTATGGGAGTCCTTCCTCTGCAATTCTCCGAGGATTTAAAAAAAGCTTCTCTAGTGCTCGATGGAACTGAGACCTTCGATTTATTGGGTTTGAAGCAAGCCTTGAACCCTTCGCAAGTTGTCACCATGCGCATTCATCGCACGAGTGGTGAATCAGACGATATTCCTTTATTGCTCCGTGTCCAAACGAAGATGGAGATGGAATATCTCCGGCATGGAGGACTGCTCCCATATGTATTGAGGCAATTACTTGAGTTCCAGTCAGTAGATAGCCCAAGTTCTCGAAGAGGAGCGAGCGCGTGAAATTAGTCTTGCTGCTCGTGAGCATTCTATTTACGACCGCTGGTGGATCGTGCCAAACCACGACGGCCGAGGAGTCTACGAGCGATCGGGCTCTCCACGGTAACATCCATCCGCCCTTGGAAGATTGGGCTCGGCTCGGTATGTACGACGCGGACAATAAAAGGCTGATTGCAGAAGTGCCCACACTGCCGCGTGTAGTATTTCTTGGCGACTCGATTACCAATCACTGGCAGGATGCAACGTATTCCGACCTCTTCCAGAAAAAGACGAGCTATATCGACCGTGGCATCAATGGCAACAATGCAGGTCAAATGCTTCTCAGGTATAGAAGCGATGTTCTGGCATTGCGGCCCAAGGTGGTTGTATTGTTGGCGGGGACCAATGACCTGGTAGCGTTCAAGCTCCCCGACACGGTTGGTTTTGTCGAGCAATCGATCAGTTCGATCGTCGAGCTTGCTCAAGCTCATGGTGAGCGCGTCATCCTGTGCTCTGTATTGCCCGTGAGCGATGCAATTCGCCCCCAAACAAGGGACCGTCATCCCGAAGATATCGTTCGGCTTAACACATGGCTGAAGAGCTACGCGGCCGAGAAGCATATCGCATTCGTGGACTACTACTCCGCCTTAACAGACGGTCACGATCGGATACGCACGGAACTCACAATCGATGGGCTCCATCCAAACCGTGCTGGCTATGAGAAGATGGAACCCCTGGTGGAACATGCAATCGAAAGGGAACTCGCAGGGAAGTAGAGATCGCCGGCTGTTCAACACTTGACTTCGTGCTCAGCCGTTCCATCCAACGGCAAATGCGCGAAAACTATAGCCCTAACGAGAACCGCTAGGTAGCAAGCTATCCCTAATGCAGGCCGACGCCCCATAGACGCTGCTGGTTGGCCGGCCATTCCTTGAATCCTGTGACATTGCTTCTCACGGCAGAAATTCGTGAAGAATTATACAGAATTACTGCGGGAATATCTTCCATAAACTGGCGCTGGAGTGCATCGATGATCGACTGGCGTTCAGAGGTATCCACGGTATCCATGGATTGCGCGAGCAACTGCTTGGAATAAGGTGTATCCCACACTTTACGAGGCTCCTTCGATTTATCGCCGATCAACACCAGGAAATTGAACGAGGGATCGAGACGCGCAGAGAATGAATGAGCCATCATCTGGTATTTTCCGGATGCATAAAGGTCCTGTTGGGTGGCCCAGTCAAGAGTTTCGATCTGAAGATTGATGCCTGCTTTGGCGGCCATGGCCTGAACAAGAACCGCAGCGTCGAAATTTTGCGGATAGCGGCGGTTTGTGACGATCTGAATGGGCTGTCCATGGTAGCCCGCCTCTTTTACAAGGCGACGTGCTTCTGACAGGTCCGGCATACGCAATATGGATTCAACCGGGCCATGAAATGGGCTGACGTTGGGTACGGGAGAGCTATTCGGTTTGGCAGTTCCCATTGTGACGACTCGCGTCAGGCCGATGTCGTCAATCGAAAGAGCAATGGCGCGCCTGATTCGAACGTCCTGCAATACGGGATCTGTGGTCTGGAATAAAAGTTCATAAAAATCCATTGCCTGATTGAATTGAATATTGATTCCAGGTTTTCCCTGCACGCTGGCGAGCTCAGTAGCGTTGAGAGCATCCAGTACATCCAGGCTACCGCGCAGTAGCGCCACCCTCGCTGCCGATCCGTCGGGAATTATCAGAAAGCGGATCTTGTCTACGAGTGCATGCTTGCCTCCGCAGTTGCCATCGCGAGGACCGGGCAAAGCAGAATAGTGCGGGAAACGGTCCAGCTCTATATATTGATTGCGCTTCCAAGAACCCATCTGGAAGGGACCGGTTCCGATCGGCGTGCGAAAGGCACCATCCGGGCCCACGGAATCGCGTTGCAGTATTCCGGTCCCGCCGCAATCAGTCCGCGCAAGAGTCATTAAGAAGAGAGGTGCGGCTTTGCTGAGTTTGATGACAACAGTCAGAGGATCGGGGGTCAGGATGGAGGTGATCTGCGTCATGCCGCCATTCGTCAGATCAGTTCGGCATCTCCAATGCGTGGCCGGTTGGAGATAACGATTGATCGACCACTGTACGTCAGCAGAGGTAAGCGGCGCACCGTTGTGGAAGGTCACGCCTTTGCGTAACTGGAAGGTATAGGTTTTCCCGTCGCCGGAGATTGTCCAATAACTGGCGAGCATCGGACCGATCGATCCATCTTCTCGCGGCGCGACCAGACCCTCCACGATATGAAGCACTACAGCATCCGTGTTTTCATCGCGAAGAGTGCCGGGATCGAGAGACATAATGTCCGAGGACAACCGGGCACGCAAAACCGTTTGCGCGTGCGAGATCGCTGGCGGGAAGAGCACGGACAAGACTGTGCACGATATGATTGCGAGTCGGCCTAGAAACGCTTGTTGACACAACGAGAAGCGCCTGCACGGCGTCAGAGACGCGGCGATAGAAGAGGCTTCTGAAAGCCACCTCGCCTGCGACTGGTGCGTTAGTGATTGCAAAGACTTCTCCTGCAAGGAATGATCGACCTGATAGCCAGGGGGCATTGTGACTTATTTCGATGGTTCAATCGTAGGACGAGTCGAGGGCTCCCATATGTCACTTGAGGTAGCTACCAGCTCCTTCATGTTGGACCATGTCCGACGACCCGGGATGCTCTTGTGGCCGAGCACTACGGCCTTCGCATAGGCAATCATTCGCTCCTGCACGCGGCGTTGTTCCGCTTCAGGCCACGTTTCATAGGGGTGTGGACCACGGACCACGACCATATCCTTCAGCCCGTGGACACGGCTATAGGCGTCCATTTCACCTTCGAGCGCGTCAGCGTAGCACCACAGTCCTCGAGCAAAGAATGCGCTGGGCCATTTGCGAATTCCTGCAAGCGTTGCTGAGCTGGGGAAGAAGACGATGTTGTGTTCGACTTCGATGCCGCCGATAAAGAGGCCGCGATCGCGTCCGGGGCCACGGCCGTCATCGGTGGGTGTGGTTTCAGCCGGCAGATAACCAACACCGCTGGAGAAGTCGGCGATGAGGATAGCGCCTTTTATGGTGTGATCCTCGACGGGAGGGCCGCAAATTATCGCAGGCAGGTCATAACTGCAATCCTTGTCGAAGTTCTGAGTCATCGCCCAGGAGCTTGCCATGGTTCCGCGTGAACTTCCCATGAAGAACACGGGCTGCCCCTTATCCGGCAAGCCGCCATGAATGGCGGTTGCTGCTGCATGACCTTGTATTTCCTGGCCAGCAGGGGAAAGCGTGCGCAGACCGTCGCCGGTACGCAGGCTGGCGACAATGTGAAGCAGGTCGCGGCCCTGTTGCAGGGTGTTTGTGTCTGAATAGCCCCCCGAGATGCCAATGCCGCGTCGGTCAAACTCGAGTACATCAAAGCCCTCCTGATGGAGAACGTAGGCGACGCGTCGCCATGCTGCCATTCCCTTCGCACCGGTTGTCGCGTTAGGAAAATCAGTGTTGGTGATTGTTTCGCCCGTAGCGGGGTCGATCCGGTACAGGCTGTCTGAGGGGTCGTCGATGGCTACGACACGATCGCCTCCACCGCCGCTCATAATTATGAGCGCGCGGACCTTCCCACCCTTGCCGTCATCGATGCCAGCGCCCCGTATGTACCATCCCCGTAGCTTGATGTCCTCCGTCATGTGCCTTTGCAGACGCTCATACGGATCGGGCGGTGCTGTGAATTCGACGGTGTAGGTATCGGAGTCGATCTTGGCAATGGCCTCATTGTAGGGCGCCCGTGCAAAGAAGGCTGGACGCCGAATCGTCTTCAGATCGGTGTCGCCTGCACGTTCGTCGATCTTGCCGAGCAGGTAGCGACCATGAGAATCGGTAAGGTTGTACTCTTTGTTGGGGGGATGCCTCGCCATCACCTGCTTGTAGACACGGTCATAGCAGGCTTTCTCCTGCTTGCACTCCAACCAGCGGGCACGCAGTTTGGCATCGGTAAACTCGTCTACATAGTAGTCGCCTTGATAGCCGTCGGGAGGATGATAGAGGGGGGTTGTGAATGGGATGCAGGTCTTCGATCCTGCCGAGGTAGGCAGCAGGTAGCCTGGTAAGACCATGTCGCGATCATAGCCAACTCGAGCTTTGCAATTGGGAGGTGGAACCGGAGCTCGTGTTGGACGGAAGGGTTTTGTATCGGCAGCCGTCGACTGCCCCAATGAGGGGTTCGCCAACAGCGCAGCGACAGCAATCATTGAAACTCCCACCCGTATCAGGCGAGTTCGTACCGTTCCGGTGCCCATATTCTTACCTCTTCGGTTTATAAGGATTCCTGACTCAGGGCAAACTCTTGTCTTTTCTATTAACAGAGAACAATTTACCATGAAGACCGATACGACGATTCGGCAGCCCGCTTCACAATACGAAATCTTGTGGCCGTTTCGATTCAGAATCGCCATTAAATCTGGTTAACCTGAAATTCCGCACGAACGAGGAAATAACCCTATGAAATCGCGGCTTTTTTCGCTTCGATCGCTTCTGCTTGCAGTGATGACCTTTATTCTGCCGGTTATGCACGGCAGGGCTGCAGAGCCGGAAAGCGGCCCTCGGCAACTCCTCATTACATTTCGCTGTCAGGCGTCCGATCGTCCGGCCTTTCGTGCCTATTTACAGGGTGAAGAGAGCGCGATGCTAGAGAAGCTGAAGAGCAAGGGAGTACTCAAGGGCTATCAGATTCTATTTAACCCTTTTGTGACAACGGGAACCTGGGATGCAATGACGATCCTGGACTTTTCGAGCTACGCCGCAACCCAGCGTTGGAGAGAAATAGAGCGCAAATCGCCGGCCGGGCTTTCACCAGTTGGTCTTAAGCTTGCCAAGCCAATTCAGACCTACTCTGCAGACTTGCAGTGGGAGGATGCCGCGAAGGATCCGGGTCCGGAAGGGAAGCACGTGTATTACGTGATTCCCTATAGCTATAACTCTCTCGATCAATACAAGGCATATGTTGACGGTTACGTGATTCCACAGGTAAAAGGCTGGATGAGGGAGGGCGTCCTCAGCGGCTATTCGATCTATCTGAATCGCTATCCGGTCGGGGACCCCTGGGACGCGCTATTTATCTACGAGTATCGCGATCTGGATAATTTCGGAAAGCGAGAGGATACCGTGGCCAAGGTTCGTGTCACGCTGCGCGACGATCCAATCTGGAAGCATTGGAACGATATCAAGGGCACGATTCGTACAGAGACTGAAAATACCATCGCCGAAGCGCTGCAGCCAACGCAGTAACGCACTCGAAAGTGGCGCTGCCGACCAGCGTGCGGGTAGCGCTCGAGTATGCTTGTATCCGCTCGCTGGCCCACAATACCTCTTCGAAGGTGATTGTGAGCGGTTCATGGCGTTGAGAATCGCCGGAAGACAATGTCCTTGATTTACCGCAGAATAGGCGACCAGGCAGTCGAGGTATCGCTTCACCTCGGTGTCATACATCGAACGCTCGTTCGATCACAACGTCAAGTGGGTGATAGTTATGGGCACCGTATGTCTCTTCGATGTCGACCAGTTCCCGCATATGCGTCTTGGTCAGCATTGTGTTTCCTCATGGTCTGCGGGTTTGGTGCGCATCGCTGCAGTAGAAACGTGGTTCTAACGCGGTTTGACTGATTGATTTTAATACATCTAAAATACAATAATAGGTTAGGCTTGCCTATATATGTGATCAATGCTTTGGTACTCAGAGAAGCGGGAACATGGACCAAGTAAAGATTCCGGCGACTTACATGCGCGGAGGCACTAGCAAAGGCTTGTTCTTTCGTGCGGATAGTCTTCCTTCCAACCAGGAGTTGAGAGATTGCATCCTTCTGCGCATCCTCGGAAGTCCAGATCCCTATGGACAGCAGATCGACGGAATGGGTGGTGCGACATCGAGCACCAGTAAAGTGATGCTCATCGCTCCTTCCACTTCCCCTGAATTCGACTTGGACTACTCCTTCGGCCAGGTCGCCATTGACAGGCCAATCATCGACTGGGCCGGAAACTGCGGGAACCTCACCTCCGCCGTCGGGCCATTTGCCATTACACAAGGTCTCATCCAGATCCCTCCCAGCGGTACGGTTCGAGTGCGAATGCGTCACATGGCCTCGAACGCACGAATCAACGCTTATATCCCGATCCAGAATGGAGCCATTGTCGAAAACGGCGATTTCGAACTCGACGGTATAGCCTTTCCTGCGGCGGAGATCCGCGTCGAGTTCCTCGATCCCGGTGCGGACAGCGCAGGCAGCGGCAACGATGGCATGTTTCCAACTGGCAGTTCCATGGACCCGCTTGAGATCCCTGGCCTTGGTTGTCTTCAGGTTACGATGATCAACGCGGGGAACCCGGCGGTCTTTGTCGAAGCGGCCCAGGTAGGACTGCATGGCGATGAAACCCAGAAGTGCGTCAACGCCGACTCAGGCCTCTTGGCCAGGCTGGAGGCGATTCGAGCGGTAGCTGCCGTGCGAATGGGCATAGCGACAACGCCTGAAGAAGCTACTGCACTCCGGCTGCACACACCCAAAATCGCATTTCTTTCGGCGCCTCTGGCTTTCACGGCGTCGAGCGGCAGGTTCGTCGATACATCCATGATCGATCTCAATGCAAGAATTGTCTCCATGGGTAAACTCCATCATGCGATGACAGGAACCGGTGCTATCGCTATCGGCGTGGCAGCGGCGATCCCCGGGACAGTCGTTAGCCGCTTGTTGGGCCGAAGGAACGACATCGTTCGCATTGGACATCCATCGGGCGTCATGACAGTAGGGGCGCAAGTGGAGTCTGCAGGCGAGAGCTGGCGGGTGACGAAAGTAGTCATGAGCCGCAGCGCACGGCGTTTGATGGAAGGAAGTGTCCTGGTGCCGGCTTCGATCTTCGGTACGGAAGAGAGTTCGAGGTAATCCAGATGGTTGATTTTGGAATGGACACGAGGGTCCACCAATTCGATGGTCTTGCGCGCGCTCACCCAAGCGATGCCGACATCGATGCGGATGCAGTTGGAGCCTTGCTGGAAGACGCTCATACCAAATGCCTCGATCTTCATAGCTTTTCCGTCTACCGAAACGGGCAGGTTGCGGTGGAAGCGTATGGTTGGCCGTACCGTCCCAACCGGCCTCGAATCATCCACTCTGTGACTAAGAGTTTCACGGCATGCGGCATAGGCCTGGCACTGGCTGAGGGTCTTTTCACGAAGACGGACAAGGTAGTGAGCTTTTTCCCGGAGCACCTGCCGCCGGTCGTCAATGAGAAACTTGCGGCAATGACGGTGGAAGACCTTTTGACCATGCGCACAGGACACAGCGACGAGACTTCTGGTTCTCGTTGGCGAGGCATCAAGAGCAGTTGGATTGCTGAATTTTTCAGCATCCCGATCGTGCATCAGCCTGGCTCGGTTTACCTCTACACGAGCGCAGCAAGTTACATGCTGTCGGCCATTGTGACAAAGATGACTGGACAGCCACTGCACGAGTATCTGAAGCCGCGGCTGTTTGAGTCTCTCGGAATCGTGGGTGAAACGTGGGACCTCGGCCCGGATGGTATTAATCCGGGCGGCAACGGTTTAACCTGCAAGACCATCGACCTGTTGAAATTCGGTATCCTGCACGCCCAAAAGGGAGTGTGGGAAGGGCGCCGCATTCTTCCTGAGTCCTGGGTGATTGAAGCGACGCGCCCCTTCGGCGACAGCGAATACGGCTATCACTGGGTCAGCGGACCCGAAGGTGAATTCTATGCACTAGGTCTGTTTGGGCAGGTTGTGGCAGTTCTTCCTAAACACGACGCTGTCGTTGTGATGACAAGTGCGATCGGTGGGCCCGATCCATGCTCCGGCCATCTTCTGCCGCTGCTTCACCGGCACAGTTCTGCGATCTTTCGCGGAGCGGCCGCAGATGGCAAAGCAGCAGACAGTCGGCTCGCCTTACAAATCGCAACTATGGGCGAAATAGAACCGCTGGTGTCGCTAGCACGGCCGCGGCCCGAGCACACTGGAGTGCGCTCCTATACGATTCTCGACAATCAACTTGGCGTCGAGCGCATCACGCTGGATCTCTCTTTTGAAGAGTGCACTCTCTCTTTCACTGATACCTCAGGAGAACATTCCATTGTGGTCGGTATCGATCGCTGGATTGAAGGCATGACAGACATGCCTGGCGCGCAGTTGCATCACGGTTACGCCTTAAGCCCTGCGCGCGTACTGGCCGGTGGCCGGTGGCTGGACGCAGACAGGCTGGAGATGACATGGGTCTTCGCTGAGACCGCTTTCCGCGATACAGTCGATCTGCGTTTTATAGGGGGTGAATGCTCAATTTCCCGCAGCGTCAACGTGAATTCCGGCGCGACGAAAATGCCTCAACTCAAAGGGAACCTGATAACGGCTTAGCCTCCAGCTTGCATGCTTCGCTAGCCTGGCAAGCGAGGAGTGGCTGCTAGAAGCGCGCGCGTGTAGTCGTGCTGCGGATATCCAAACACCACCTCCGTTGGCCCGCGTTCCACGATGCGGCCATCGGACATCACGGCAACTTGGTCTGCAATCTGCTCCACGACAGCCAAGTCATGCGTGATAAAAAGGCAAGCAAAGCCGTACTCGGCCTGCAATCGTTCCAGCAGTGCAAGCACTTGGGCCTGAATGGTCATATCCAGTGCCGAAACAGGTTCGTCCGCCACTACCAGCCGCGGCTTAGAAACGATTGCTCGGGCAATCGTAATTCTCTGCCGCTGACCGCCGGACATCTGGTGGGGATATCGTTCGCCATATCCGGCGAGGCCCACCTCCTCCAGAACCTCACTGACACGATGCCTGTGTGCAGTCGCTGTTCCCGGAGCATGGCGCAGCGGCGCTGCGATGATGTCCTCAACCCTCCAGCGCGGGTCGAGAGAGAAAAAGGGGTCCTGAAAAATCAGCTGAGCCTGCGCCCGGAAGCGGCGTGTCTCGGCGGTGTTCAAATCTCCAATATCCTTGCCGTCAAATCGGATAGCGCCTGATGTGAGCGTCTTGAGTCCCATGACAGCGCGGCCAAGTGTCGTCTTACCCGACCCGCTTGCCCCTACCAGCGCAAGAATTTGTCCCGCTCGAACAGACAGATCCACGTCATGGACTACCGGTTTCAACGTTGCTGTACCAAACAGACCGGGTCTCTCGGAGTAGGCAATGCAGGCCTTATCAATCTGCAGCAAAACTTCCGATTGCGAGGTGTCCGTGCGCGGTGTAAGGGACCGCTTCGGTCGCGATTCGACCAATCGCTTTGTGTAGCTATGTGTGGGGCGCGTAAGCACCTGCTGCGTTTCGCCGTTCTCAATCAGGTGTCCCTTTTCAAGCACGAAAACGCGCTCGGCATAGCGCGAAACAAGTCCCAGGTCGTGCGTGATCAACAACGTTGCGACGCCGCTATCCCGGGCCAGCTCCACCATCAACTCGAGGACTTCCCGTTGGCGCAGAGTGTCGAGTGCCGTCGTTGGCTCGTCAGCAATAAGAAGCTTCGGCTTCAGCAGCAATACAGACGCCAGCATGATCCGCTGTCGCATCCCTCCGGAGAACTCATGAGGGTAAGACTTAATGCATCGCTCGGGATCCTTGATACCCACTTGCGTCAGCATCGCGAGGCACTTCGACCGTATTTCTTCGCTGCGTAGCCCCCGGTGTAGCTTCAACCCTTCTGCGAGTTGAAGCCCGATCGTCAATGCCGGGTTGAGCGACGACATGGGTTCCTGAAAAACCATGCCGACTTGCGATCCTCGTATCCCGCGAAGCTGAGGCAGGGTCAGTTTTGCGATGTCCTGTCCATCGAGCCTTATCGCACCGGCCGAACGTCGTACGCCGGGAGGAAGAAGATCCAGAATAGCCCGTGCCGCCATAGTCTTGCCGCTGCCCGATTCGCCTACGAGCGCGACAAACTCCTTCGCAGCTACGTCTATCGTCAGGTCATGAAGAAGTGTGCGTGGCGTTCCATGGCGCGGCGCTATCTCAATGCGCAGATCCTGGATATTGAGCAGGGAAGCGGACTCGCTCATGCGTCCCTCCGTGGATCCAACAGGTCCCGCAACGCGTCGCCGAAAAAGTTTATTCCGAGCAGCGTAAGAGCGATACACAGACCCGGCACGATGCTTAGCCAGCTCGCATTTTCCATGTAGGGCCGGGCTGAAGACAGCATGTTTCCCCAACTAGGCGCGGGTGGGGGAACACCGACGCCAAGAAAACTCAGCGCGCTTTCGGAGAGCACTACCCATCCGAACACGCTCGTTGTCAGTACAACGATCGGCGGAAGGATATTCGGTAGAACGTGATGGAACATGGTGTACAGCGTCCCATCCCCCGCCACTCTGGAGGCCTCAATGTACTCACGCTCGCGAATGGACATGACAGCACCTCGCACCACGCGAACCACGGACGGCAAGTAAGCGATGGTCAAAGCAAGCACTATGCTCGCCTGGCCTGATCCCAACACCGCAATCAGGCCCAACGCCAAAAGGATGCCAGGCAAAGCCAGGATCGAATCGTTGATCATCATCAGGCATCGGTCCGTCCAGCCGCGCAGGAAGCCAGTGACGATCCCTAGACTGGCGCCGAGTATGATGGCTCCGAAGGTTGCCTCCAGTGCGATCGTCGTGCTGATTCTGGCGCCCAGCATTGCCCGGCTGAGCACATCACGTCCAAACTCGTCGGAACCCAGCCAGTGTGCCGCTGACGGATGGGAGAGGGTATGATCCAGGTCGATTGCAATGGGATTGTAGGGCATCCACACGTACCCCACTGCTATTGTCAGCAGCAAGATCCCAACCAGGATGCAGCCAATGATGCCGTTCAAGCGCAGATGTGGTCGGGTGAATCGCATCAGTTTGCTGTCACCCGCGGATCGAATAAGGGGTAACAAAGATCGACGATCAGATTGATCACCACATACGCGAGTCCTGTGAACAGCAGGCATCCCTGCACCACTGGATAGTCGCGTGCAAGGATACCGTCGACCATCAGGCGGCCTAGCCCCGGCAAGGTAAACACCGTCTCGATGACTGCAATGCCGCCGAGAAGTTGGCCAAGCGTCAATCCCACCAGCGTCAGTGTTGGAGCGAACGCATTGGGAAATACGTGGCGAGTCAACACTCGCATCTCCGATAGGCCCTTCGCACGCGCATGGGTGATATATTCCATCTTCAGGACGTCGAGCGACGAGGATCGCATCATCCGCGTCAGCACGCCGCTCTCAATAATCGTGAGCGTCAAAACCGGCAGAATCAGGAACAGTGCCCACTGCACGGCATCTTCTGAAAATGGAACGTAGCCGACCACGGGAAGCCATCCAAACTTCAGTCCGAATACGAGCATCAGCAAAAGGCCGAGCCAGAAGCTGGGCAGAGCAAGTACCAAAGACGCCGCTCCAACCACGGCAAAATCCACGCCAGTGTCGCGCTTCCAAGCCGCAATCAATCCGGCACAGATAGCAATCGAAGTCGCCAGGAACACCGCGGTCAGCGCTACGACTGCGGACAACTGGAAGCGTTGAACAATCATTCCGGAGACGGGCTCTCCTGTACTGATCGAGTTGCCAAGGTCACCGCGAACGCTATGCCCAAGCCAGTGTAGGTACTGCACAATCAGCGGCCGATTGAGCCCCATTTCCTGTCGAAGCTGGGCCACTGAAGCTTTATCGGCATCTTCGCCTAGCAGGACTTGAGCCGGATCGCCCGGAACCAGGCGGATGATCGAAAAGACAATGAGGGAAACTAGAAGGAGGGTAGGAAGGGTCAGCAGTAAGCGCTTGGCAACATATTGCACCATCTACCTCTCCTTTCCACCGCCGCGCTTGCCGACCGATATGGAGTACGCTTCACTGAGAAGGCAATATTACATTTTGATGTTAGAAAGTACAATTAGAGTCAGTCAGTGCGCAGAATTCGGAGACTCTCCTTTTGCCCTGGAGCGCAATCTCATCTTTCCCGAGCACCTGATCGAGATCGGTGAAATCATCCAGAACGTCCGACCGGCGCGCGAAACCTCTCAGGACATAACAATCGCAGACCTTACCGGCGTTGCCGTACACGACATAGCCATCGCCAATCTTGTGATGGAGACGATTGGGCCTGCCCGCATGAGCCAGTAGACCGTTGGTAACCGAGCAAGAAACGTGACGTTAGCGGAGATACAGAAGCCTTTGAAAGTACAACTAGCCGCGCAAGGCCTTGGAAATACCTTCGAGGCCATGTAATAGCTCGTCGGCTGAAGACCAGCCATAGCCCAGCCTGAAATGAGTGTCGGGCATTTCGAACCAATGTCCCGGACCCACATAAGTGCCATGCGCTTCCATGAGTCGCCGATAGAACGCCTCCGTGCCTCCCGAGGGAATCTTTCGCATGCGCGGAAAACACACCACCCCGCCCGACGGCGGAACCCATTCCAGAAGCTCTTCTCCGCTAATCCAGTCGCGTACTACCTGCAGGCGTCTGCGCATCTCAGTGAGTGTTGGAGCAAGAATGTCAGCCCGATTTGCCAGAATCTGTTCAGCTATCCATTCGTGAATCACGCTTCCACAGATGCTGATTTGCTCCTTGGCGGCTAGAAAGCTTTCCTGCAGATTGGCATCGGAGCAAATAAGCCAGCCAAGCCGTATACCGGGTACGCCGTACGCCTTGGAAAGAGACGAGACGCTAATCACGTGCGACCCCAGTGAGGCCGCGACCGGCAGCGTGACGTCAAGCGATAGATCCCGGTAGGTCTCATCCACCACGAGGCAGCAACGGTTTTCCCGGGCTAACTCTACCAATCCCCGAAGCTCCTGCTCGCTCAGCATCACACCCGTCGGATTATGAGGGCAGGTGATACTGATGACCGTCGTCTCTGGTTTTATAGCCGCTCTTAGCCTCTCGATATCAACGCGGAAGCCATCTTCAAACGTGAGATCGACAAACGTAATTTCGCAACCGATCGCCCGGGGAGTTTCAAGATTCGTTGCGTAGTTGGGCCGGATCACAATAAGGTGGTCCCACGGAGACAGCAAAGCGGTCGCGACGATGAACAACGCACCAGCTGCGCCGCCAGTGATCAAGACATCGTCAGCGGATAGCGTTGGGGTGTCTTCAACGATCAGTTTCCGAAGAGGCACACTGCCACGATGTTCGTTATAGATGAGCTTCAGATCCGGGATCTGAAGACCAAAACTGGAGAGACTTTGGTCCGTGATGGAGCTCTCGGATAAGTTGTAACGAATCCGGCTATACCCGAATTCCTCGGGCGATTCAATTTCGATAGGCATTCTGACGTAACGCAAGATGAAGTCCCCCTTTGACATAGCAAAGCCTATCCTTTCTATCCCAATCGGCGAACCCCCCAACCGTGGGGTGTGGGTTCGTGAGTGCTTATTGCAGCCGCCTAGAACTTCTGAAAGATGATCGGATGTCCCCGGGATGCAAACCTTTATAATGAAGAAGCGTCCCAAAACATTTCGATATCAAGGTCGATAAGTATCGCGCTAGCGAGTCTGCCCTAGCCGAATAGCGTGGCCGAACGCCACAGGCAAATGAGATTCATGAATAGAATATGAAGGTGTGATGCGGAGGCGAAGATGCAGTCACAGCATTCGACCATCGGTCAAATAATCCACCACATCGGAGAAGATGAATTCGCGGCGGCGACAGCCCAGGCTGTCTGCCGATTTGCTGAGTTTGAATTGGCCTTAATTGTCATTCACCGGCGAGCACGCACGCCGACTCTGCTGTTCAACGGTTTAGCCGCGATTGACGGTCTTCAGGGCGTTGCCAATTATCTTTCATTCACTCATCGCGTGAATCCGATGCTTCAGGGCACTAGAGATGGTGGCGTCTTCCGCGCCCGCGATTTCAGAAATCACCTACGGACAGTTGCCGAAGAGATGAGACCGTATGTCCTGATGTCTCGTGAAGAAGAGCTCGGATTCCGAACCATCGGGTGGCCGGCGCGGCTTGAAGAGCTAGGGCTGTATTTTCAAGCGTGCGGTGGGATCGTTGAACTGAGCGTCTATCGCGAACAAAGGAAAGCCGTAGAGGCAAGCCCGAGGATTGCTGATCTGCAGGCCCTTTGCGAGCCGATCGCCGCAGCGTTCGATCGGAATGCCGCGATCATGCGACATCCGATCGAATTGCGAGTTCCCCGACCCCAGCTACTTTCTCCGCGGGAACGGCAAATAACGGAGTTGCTTTTGATCGGGTGTACGACAGAAGCTATCGCATTACGGCTCGCGATCAGTCAGCATACGGTGAAAGATTATCGGAAGCAAATCTTCCGGAAACTGAGTATCTGTTCCCTCGCAGAGCTGTTCGCGCTATCTAGCTCAGGAGGAAGTCATCTGAGCCACTGAAGTACTGCGACATCTATCAGTTATTGCGCCCAACTGTGCGAACCGGCGGTGATGCCTCGTTGCCGGCCACGCAGAAATCGACTATCGAAGCGACCAAATCTCATCCCCACGTTGGGGGGATTGCTACCTCTTCTCGCGAAGCGAATGATTTGACCATGACCAGATGGCAGTGCATGGCCAGGAATTTAGGATTCTCTGTCGGGTTGATGACGGCGATCGCCGCGAGCGCAGCCATGCCGAATGTTTCTCTACGGCGGTTGGACTGCGGGCGATTTGTCACGAAGCAGCTTACGGACAGTTGTTATCTCGTCGAGCATAACGGAACTTACCTCCTCTGGGATGCCGGCCTTGGCACTGAGCTTATTGGCCGGCCGCAGGGTCAGGGAACCAGAGGCTGGATCGAACTGAATACGACCCTGGCGGATCAGCTGAAGCGGATAGGGTTAGTTCCGCATGACATTGCAATTCTTGCCCTGAGTCATACCCATTTCGATCACATAGGACAGGCACCAGAATTTTCCAATGCGCGTCTCCTGATAGGCCGACAGGATTGGGATGCCCTTGTTTCAGCACCGGCATCGGATGAGAGACGAGTCAGGCTCGAGTCCTGGATAGAGGGTATTTCTTCTAAGAAGCTAATAACTGGTGATCATGACGTTTATGGGGATGGGTCTGTCGTCATGATAGCGACGCCGGGCCATACTCCTGGGCATCATTCGTTGCTGGTGCGTCTGCACACCATGGGTCCCGTGCTGTTGACTGGTGATCTATACAACTCTGCCCAGCAATTTGCTGAAAACAGCGTCCCCCCAAACAACAGTGATCCAGCCGCGACTGTCTCCAGTTTCGTGCACTTCAGGAAACTTGCTCATGATCTGAATGCAACCGTGATCATTCAGCATGAGCCGGCCGACATTTCCAAGCTCCCCGCGTTCCCCCAAGCGGCGCAATAGATTTCGTAATAGCTAAATGCTGGGCAGAGGTGACGAAATGATCGTTGAAGGAGCCCGTGAGCACAGCTGTATTCAGAGACGTAGCCACGAGTACTCGCCAGAATTGTATTTGGCGCTATCGGTCGAGTAGCACGACTGCAGTAGACGTATTGTCCTAGGCTGCGACAGTAGCATATTAGTATCAGTAATTTACATGCCATCGGCATGGCAGGAATGAACGGATTGACACGATGTATTTAGTAGATATAAGATGCAATCTTGCCCATGCAAAGAGATGTACACCATCTTGTCTGACTGGGTTTGCCTTTTGCTTCGCGCACGGAAAGATTGCTGCTTCGCCAATGTTCTTCTGAGAGGCTCGACTATGAAGATGATTCGCAGGATCCTGACTATCTCTGCTGCCGCTGCATGCATTTGCGCGACCCTCGTCTCTAGCGCACCACTCGCTGCGCAGGTAGTAGGCGCAACGCTAGCGGGCACGATCACGGATCCAAACGGCCGGGTGGTTCCTGGCGCGACCGTCACTTTCACGAATGTGTCGCAGGGCGCACACAGGTCGACGGTGACCAATCATGACGGCGAGTATGTCGCGCCGAACCTTGTTCCAGGCCCGTACACGATCGAGGTCAGCGCAACAGGATTCCGCAAAGAGATTCGGCGCGATGTCACGCTGACGATCGGCGAGAATCCGGTGATCAATATGCAGCTTTCACTCAGCTCTGTCACGACCAGTGTCGATGTGCAGGAGAGCGCCAGCAATATCGAAGTGGCGAGCTCTGCGCTTGAAGGTGTGGTGACCGGTCAGACGACCCGAGAGCTTCCGCTGAACGGACGCGACTGGACGCAGCTCGCGACACTGCAACCCGGAGTGGCCTTGATACGCAGCCAGCCTGATGCGAATTCAACTACAAGCCGCGGCAATCGAGGCTTTGGGACGCAGTTGACCATCTCAGGAGGCCGCCCGCAACAGAACAGCTATCGTCTGGACGGCATCATCACGAATGACTACGCCAACGCAGGCCCGGGCAGTACTGGGGGTATCACCATCGGCGTCGACTCATTGCAGGAGTTCTCCATCGTTACCAGCAACTACTCCGCGTCCTATGGATTTACCTCGGGCGGCGTGATCAACGCGTTGACCCGTGCGGGAACAAATCAATTCCACGGATCGGCGTATGAGTTCGTGAGAAACAATATTTTTGATGCGCGCTCGTATTTCTCAATTCCAGGTACAACGTATCCGTTCCGCCAAAATCAGTTTGGTGGAACATTCGGCGGTCCCATCATCCACAATCGTAGCTTCATCTTCGGCAACTACGAAGGCTTCCGCAAGGTGCTCAGCGTACCGTCTGTTAGCGTGGTGCCTTCACCCGCTGCCCGTGCGGGCACGTTTACCTGTACTGTGCCGAGTAAAACGTGCGTGAACGGGATTATGCAAATCGCTGTGAACGCCCAGGCGGCACGCTATCTTACATTCTATCCGGCGTATAACGTTCCAGGCTCGATCAACACCGCAACTGGAGCGTCTTCCTATTCTTTCGGAGCAAAGGAATTCACGCCTGAACAATTCTTCACCGTTCGTTTCGACCAAACCCTGACCGCGAAGGATTCGCTCTACGCGACCTATCTATTTGATCAATCCAGCACGACGCTGCCCGACCCCTTGAACACAGATCTCGGAGCAAGCAACGCACGCCGGCAGACAGTTTCCATTGCATATAACCACATCTTCTCCGACAGGTTTTATAACTCGCTTCGCGGCGGCCTCAATCGAGAATCTGTCGGCACGCTGATCACCCTGGCAGGCGCGAATCCCGCAACCAGCGACTCCTCCTACGGAGCGATCCCCGGCCTCTATGCGCCAACCATCGAGATCGGCAGCTTCGCTACCTTCAATGGCGGCTTGAATTCCAGCGGTGCTTCGAACTACGGCTTCACCACGCCACAGGTATACGACGATGCCTTATTCAGCAAAGGCCGGCACACCATCAAGTTTGGCTTCGCCTTTGAACGCATCATGAGTAACTTGCTGGTTCAGGTAACACCGGACGGCATATATAAATTTGCGTCCATTCAGACTTATCTGGAGAACATTCCTCAATCGTTAGCAGTGCAGGTTACGCCGGCTATCCCGCGGGACATGCGCCAAAGCGTGATAGGTGGCTATGTAGAGGACGAATGGCGCGTTAGGCCGAATCTGACACTGACTGCTGGCGCCCGCTATGAGATGTCAACGGTGCCTACGGAAACCGCGAACCGCCTGGCGAATATTCAAAACTTCACGAACACGGCACCTGTGTTGGGCAGTCCACTGTTTAAGAACCCAACGCTGAAGAACTTCGAACCGCGTGTGGGGTTTGTCTACAGCCCGGCTTTCAGCAAGAACAAGATGAATGTCAGTGGAGGCTACGGAATCTTCGACGTGCTCCCTCTTACCTATCAATTCAACCTGATGGTGACGCAGAATGCGCCCTACATGATCAACCTAAGCGGTACTCCGGCTGCCGGGTCCTTCCCGAGCGCGGGGTATACGCAGGTCGCCACGACGGGAACCGGTAAGCCGCGCGAAACCTACATCCAATTCAATCCGCCACGCAACTATGTGCAGCAATACAACCTAACCCTCCAGCAGGACCTTCCCTGGAACATCAATCTGAAGGTGGCTTGGGTGGGATCGCATGGCGTCCACCAGGCATTCCGGACCACTGACGCGAATGTGCCGACGCCCACGTTTACTCAGGGAAGATTGGTCTTCCCATGCGCTGCGTACACAATCGTCAACCTAGTGTGCAAGACGCCAGCTGCCCCGATTGCACCGACCTTTGGCCAGATCGATGGCCAGTCCTGGAATGCTGGTTCAAGCTACAACGGCTTGATCTTCCTATTCAAACAGAACATCAAGAAGCAGTTCCAGTATCAGGCCTCCTTCACCTATCAAAAGAGCCTCGATGGCAACTCCTCGGTGATCGCCGGCGGCCCGCTGTCGACGTCCATCTCGGGCCAGTTTCTCTTTCACCCTCTGCGTGGCGTTTCGGACTTCGACGTTCCGAAGGTTCTCGTCGTCAACGGTGTCTGGACCGAGCCTGATATCACCCGTAAGGGCTCTTTGGTTAGCGCTTTCGTGAACGGCTACGAGATGTCAGGCATCTTTCAAGTGGCCAATGGCCAGCCCTTCACGCCGGTATATGCAGGGGACATCAATGGCGACGGGAACACCGTGCCGTTCGATGTGCCAGATCGCATCACGGGCCCCGGTTGCCAGGGCAATGTTGTCAACATCCATAACTTTACCAACTACATCAAGCAGCAGTGCTTCACAACGCCGCTGAACACAACCGGGATTGCGGGGACAGTGTTTGGAAACGAGGGACGCAACAGCCTCTTTGGACCTGGCTACGTCGACTTCGACTATTCCTTGCTGAAGAGCTTTGCGATTCCGAAGCTAGGCGAAGCGGGACATCTGCAATTACGTGCTGAGATGTTCAACATCTTCAATCGGCCGAACATCAACTCCCCGTTCACCAACGACAAGTTCACCATCAACTCGGCAGGCACGACGGTAGCCAGCGGATCGACAGGCCTGACAACCACCAACTCGCCGCCCCGCCAGATTCAGTTCGGCGCCAAGCTCATCTTCTAAACGAAGTCGTAAGCAAGGGTGTATGTAGACTGCTTTTGCCAGTTAACTAGATGCACCCTTGGAACCATCACCGTACAAGTCGGCTCATACTTGGAGCGCGCGTCGTTGCTGTTTTCGGTCCGCTGCGCCCGCAGTCGACACCATCCTCTACAACGGTACGCTCTGGACCGAGAAGCCCGCACATCCCGCTCTGGAATGCCCGACTCTTTTTGTACCAGTTGAGAAGCGATAAAACTGGAACAAGATGAGCGTGAACCTGCACGTTGAAGGTGGAGTACCGAACGGGAAGACGTTGTCGCAGGCTTGCAAGGAAGCGGAGATCGTGGAGCAGATGTACTACCGATGGCGCAAGGAATATGGCGGGTTGAAGGTGGATCAGGCACGAAGGCTGAAGGATCTTGAGCAGGAGAACGCGAAGCTGAAGCGGCTGGTCTCTGAGTTGAGTCTGGAGAAGCTGGTGTTGAAGGACATCGCCTCGGGAAACTTCTAAGCCCTGAACGACGGCGCTGTGCGGTGCTGCATGCGCGTGATGCGCATGGGATGAGCGAGCGGCTGGCGAGAGCTTGCTGGTGGGTCCGGAACGGCGTTGGAGCAGTGCCAAGGACGAGTGCCAGATGGGATCTGGAGCGTGGGTTCTGGCATATCTCCAATCGTTCGTGCGGTTTTGCGAATGAGCGATTCAGGGAATGGGGCGGCCGCTTCGCGCCCTCTTCTCCGAACTAGCCCGGTCGGGGCGAAAGAGTTAAAATCTCTATCTGTCAGGATTTTTTGGAGCCTGCCGCCGCAAGGTGTCGCCAGGTTCAGGGACAATGAAATGGCATCTGTAACTGCGGGCCGTTGTTTGCTCAAGCGCGAAGTAAGACAACGGGACCCATCTTTACTCGACAGCGGATTGGGTCGTACGGAACGATATTGCCTCAAGCCACGACGAGCCTGATAGGAATACAGTTCCTAAACCGATGAGCCAGAGCCCGCCCGCAGCGCTTGGGTGCATATACCAATCCTAAGACTTCTTGGACAATGAACGGTTGCGGAGGAAACGCCGGATGCTGACAAAAAACGTCCTCTGAGAGGACCAAGAAAAGCCCTGCGCGTGAGCCAGGGCCGAGTAGCCATCTGTCTTTGCGTCTACTTCGTCGCAGATGACACCTTGTGAAGTTAGGAGGAATTTCCCTCATGCTTGGTAAACACGATGTAGATCTTCGTATCGGCAGGCACGGAGACGACCACGCGGTTGTTGGCGTTCAGATTCATAACCTCCGAATCACCGGCCGTGCCGATATTCTCGGCCAGCCGTTCCCGCAGCATGTCGTCCTCGGAAAACGCCGCGCTGCTGCTGTTGCCAGCTATTCAGCAAGAACCGAACCAAGTCCTGAACCGGCCCGCACGAGGAAGTTCTTCCCCGTGTTCTTCCCGAAGACGTTCCCTTTGATCGGGCCGAGATCAAGTCCCGTACCAATGGCGTCGATTCTCTCGCTGGCGCCATCCAAGAGTTCGATCTCATTGAACTTCACGCTGACGAGCCCCCTTCGATCAGCCTGCTGGAGCTGTCCGTACACGCGTGCTCCAGCAGGAACGACAATCCTGTCTCCAATCGCGTAGGTGTATTCCACTACTGCCACTATGGGAGCTTGCACAGCGCTCGATATCTGGGTTTCCAGCTTGGCCTGAATACGTGTACCTGGGGTATCTCCAACAGTGGCGCACCGTCACCATCAGACCTGATCCTGGTCGCTGCCGTAGCTGGGTTTTGAACCCGACTCCGAACGAATACCAGGGATGGTTCCTTGAGGACGTTTTGCTGTTGTTGTGTTTGCGACGTCGACGCAGACACAGATTTACCGTATGGTTGCGGCTCTTCCCACCTCTGTTGCGTGTCCGAGAATGATGGAACATTCCCTAGTGATCCAGCCGCCGCCGGCCGGCTGTCGCGGGATTCTGAGCAAATTCAGAGTTTGCTTTCGCGACCGCTGCTCCGTCTGACGAGCGGGTTCGCCTGATGTCGCCTGCCACAAAACGCCACAAGCGCATCCGAAGAAGAGCTTGTAAGTAATTGATTCTATGGTGGGCACAGCAGGATTCGAACCTACGACTTCCACCGTGTGAAGGTGGCACTCTACCGCTGAGTTATGCGCCCCGAAAGAGCTGCAGAAGGCCGTACAAGCCGTCCGGCGATGCTGTTCCATCAGAATAACATCTGTAAAGCCATTCAGCGACACGTCGGTGTTGGTAGATCTCTTGCTCGCTGTGAGCGAACCCTCTAGCCTGCCACAGGCGCACACCTGTAACTCGCCGACGACAGCGCTCGTACCGTGTATCTTGCGGCGGGTACAATAACGCAGCACGATGTCCGCTACCCCTCCGCATTCCGGTCGCTTCCGCCCCCCGACCCCTCCTTCCACTGATGGCGAGGAGGAGAATCTGCCGGAATTTGAGCCGGAAGCGCAACCTGCGGACGAAGATGGGGTTATGGATGATATGGCTACGCTGGCGATCAATCCGAGACTTCTCGAAGGGCTCCAGACTGCCGAAACCCATCATGCTGCCGGCGACTTCGGCCAGATGGATGACGCTACCATCATGCTGGAGCTTCGTGCCGGTAATATGGCTGGCTTCGACTACCTCATCCAGAAGTACCGCAGGCCGATCATCCACTTCATGTACCGGATGGTCCACAACCAGGCTGTGGCCGAGGAGCTTGCCCAGGAAGTTTTCCTTCGGGTTTTCCGCTCACGCGAGACCTATCGCGCGGAGGCCCGGTTCAGCACCTGGCTGTACCGCATCGCTACGAACTTGGGCGTCAATCATGCCCGTGATACACGACACGAGCGAGCTGCTTCGACCATTTATCTCGACGAAGCGGACTCGGAGACCGGCACGACGCCCGATGTCGCGGATACAACGCCCAGCGCTGAAGCCAATCTGCTGCGGCGGGAACGTCTCAACGCGATTCGTCAGCATGTCTTCGCTCTGCCTGAGCGGCAGCGCATGGCCGTACTGATGCACAAATACGAAGGGATGGATTACAAGCAAATCGGTGACGTTCTCAAACTGAGTGAGTCCGCCACAAAATCGTTACTCTTTCGCGCCTACCAGACACTGCGCGAAAAATTGAAGGACTTTATCTAATCCCATTTGGGATTGCGCACGCGTATCGCACTTACCAGACGCGCACGAAATGAATGATGGAAAGGGTCATAATGAACTGCCGAAACTGTCAATCCGCTTTTCCCGATCTGCTTCTCGATCCGGCTTCGGGCTCGAATGCCGCTGCTCGCGAGCACGTTGTATCGTGCGCTGCCTGCGAGAAGGAGTTCAGATCCCTGAAGGCTACTTTTGCCCTGCTCGATTCCTGGCAGGCACCGGAGCCGTCGCCTTATTTTGATCAGAAGCTGACCATCCGGCTGCGCGAGGAGCAGGCTCTGGCGCCTGCGGGGTGGTTTGAGCGGTTGAAGTCCCGCTTACTGTTCAATACCGGTCGGCAGTTCCGGCCTGCGCTGGCTGGTGCTCTGGCACTCGTTCTTCTGGTCGGCGGTGGAACCTTTGCTGACCTTTCCACCTTCTCGCACCCTCGGGTTGAGGCCTCCGCCACGGTTCAGGACCTGCAGATCCTGGACAAGAACGATCAGGCACTACAGACCATGGATCAGCTTCTGCAGGACGATAGTTCTCCCGATGACGGTACCAGTGCACCTCCTACCACCTAGCGACTGGGGATTGATATTCAGCGGAAGGGAGGCGGAACGAAGTAAGCTCCACTAGCACGATCAAGTTTCTTACCAAGGACATACAGGTTCCACCACCTGAACATCATGCGTCTTCCAGCCAAATTCCGGCGTGGTCTCCAGCCAGCGCTTGCTGCCTTGCTGCTGTGCCTGAGTGCGGCTATGGCGTCTGGCCAGCAGGGGGGGGCACGTAGAGCGGAATTCGGGGCGCGCCCCGCTCTGGCTGCGGGGCGGCCTGGCCAGGGTCAGAAGCAGGAGCATCTGGCCCAGTGGATGGATCGCCATAGTAACCTTCCACTTGCCGATCAGCAACGCGCTCTTGCGAATGAGCCTGGCTTTCGCGATCTTCCCCCGCAGACGCAGCAGGCCATGCGGAACCGCCTGACGCAGCTCAACAACATGCCGCCGGACCAGCGCCGCCGACTGCTTGAGCATACGGAGGCTATGGAGCGGTTGACGATGCCGCAGCGCCAGCAGGTTCGCGGGGCGATGCAGGAGTATCGGGCACTGCCGATCGATCGGCGCCGGATGGTGGCACGGGCGTTTCGCGATCTCCGTGAAATGCCGCAGCCTCAGCGGCAGGCGATCTTGAGTTCACCAGGTTTTCGCGGCCAGTTTTCGGACCAGGAGCGGGAGACCCTGTCCAGTCTGCTGGCCGTCGAGCCGTATATTCCGGCACAGCACCCCATCTACCCTCCTCCGTACGTCAAGTAGGATCAATCACTTAGCTGCAAGAAGCGATAGCCGCCCAAGGGCGGCTATGTTCTGTTGCAGGGAGGGGGAAGGGCTATGGAGGCAGGAGCACCGCGTGCTTGTAGCCCAGCTTCGGGAGACGCTCACGGATAACTATTAAGGGCAACAGGATTGCGGCGAGGTAATCGCGAAATCCAGACAGTCCGGTACATCTCCTGAACGGTCCTCCTACTCCATAGTGGTTTTAGTTTCCGCTGAGACATCGGTGTTGCCAATACAACTTTCGGAGAAGCAAATCTGTCTCCTGGGGGAGCAGCTTTTTGCATCTGGATTTCCATTTTGACGAGGTTGCTTTTTGGGAAATTTCGCCAAAAAAATAAATCGTGGTGGAATGGCGTTTTTATTGGGGATATTTGAGTTTTTTTGGTGTTTCGTGATGGTAAATCGTGGTGAATTTGTGGTGGATTGCGTGGCAAACGTGGTCTGCTGACGGTCACTTTTTCGCGGTCTGAAAGTAGGACAGGTTTTTGAAGTTTATTTTTGGACGGCTCAGGGGGTGAAGCCCCATACTTTACGAGGAGTTCGATGGCTCGGCTAGAGATGGTGATGAAAGGTATGATTGCGGCTCGTGAAGGAAGGCCCGGGGCTGAAGCCCCAAATATTGCCATGATTTTGTCGTAGGGCTAAAGCCCTACGCTAATCCCAAAGGCAAAGGCAAAGGCAAAGGCAGAAGCAAAGGCAGACGGCAACGGCAGAAGAAACGGCAAAGGCAACGCAGGGCAAAGGCAGAAGCAACCGTAAGGCTCAGAGCCATTTGTGTACCTGGTGATCTATATAACCTGAGAAGAGGAGCGAGCGATGCAACTTGGAATGGTAGGGCTGGGAAGAATGGGCGCGAATATGGTGAAGCGGCTGGTTGCCAACGGGCATGAGTGCACGGTCTTCGACATGTCGGCGAAGGTGGTGGAGGCGTTGGCGCAGGAGAAGGGCGTGACGGGCTCATCTTCGCTGGAGGATATGGTGGGGAAGCTGGCCAAGCCGCGGGCGATCTGGCTGATGATTCCGGCGGGATATGTGGACGAGACGCTGGCGAAGCTGGTGCCGCATCTTGAGTCGGGAGATATTGTGATCGATGGGGGGAACTCGTACTACATCGACGATATCCGGCGGTCGAAGGAGCTTGCTCCGAAGGGGATTCAGTATGTGGATGTAGGGACCAGCGGCGGGGTGTGGGGGCTGGAGCGAGGGTACTGCATGATGATCGGGGGGCCGGATGCGGCGGTGAAGTATCTTGATCCGATCTTCAAGACGATTGCGCCGGGGATTGGGGATATTGCAAAGACGCCGGGGCGGGAGAAGATTGCGGACACGGCGGAGCAGGGGTATCTGCACTGCGGGCAGAGCGGCGGTGGGCATTTCGTGAAGATGGTGCACAACGGGATTGAGTACGGGATGATGGCGGCTTATGCGGAGGGGCTGGGGATTTTGAAGGCGGCCAATATTGGGAAGCATACGGCGGAGATCGATGCGGAGACGACTCCGCTGCGCGAGCCGGAACATTATCAGTATGACTTCAATCTGCCGGATGTGGCGGAGGTCTGGCGTCGGGGGAGCGTGATCGCTTCGTGGCTGCTGGATCTGGCGGCTTCGGCGCTGGCGGAGGATCCGCAGCTGGCTAAGTTTAGTGGGCGGGTTTCTGATTCGGGTGAAGGGAGATGGACCGTGAAGGCTGGGATCGATGAGGGAGTGCCGACGCCGGTGCTGACGACGGCGCTTTATGAGCGGTTTAGTTCGCGAGGGGAGGCGGATTTTTCTAATAAACTGCTTTCGGCTTTGCGGTATGAGTTTGGGGGGCATGTGGAGAAGGCGGCTGGGAAGTAGATTCGCTCAGGAATTTGGGTCTTGTGTCAGGGATAGGAAGGCATACCCCAGGGGCTAAAGCCCAGTGTTTTGCTCGATCGAGAGACCCAAGGCTAAAGCCTTGGGGTACCTAGAAGCAACGGCATCGAACAGGCAACGACATGAAACAGGCAAGGGCGTAGAACAGGCAACGGCATGAACAGGCAACGACATGAAACAGGCAAGGGCGTAGAACAGGCAACGGCATGAAACAGGCAACGGCAAATGCGGGGATCCTTCACTGCGTTCAGGATGACGACGGCGTGGGTTCAGGATGACGACGAGGTAGGTGGAATGATAAGACGGAGACATGAGGAGATTTTGTGAGTAATCCGCATTCTGATGCGTTGGTGTTTTTTGGGGCTACCGGGGATCTGGCCTATAAGAAGATCTTTCCGGCGCTGCAGGCGATGATCAAGCGGGGCACGCTGGATGTGCCGGTGATTGGTGTGGCCAAGGCTGGGTGGAATCTTGATCAGTTCAAGGATCGGGCGAAGGATAGCCTGGAGAAGCATGGTGGGCTGGATGACGTGGCGTGGGGGAAGCTGAGTGGGCTGCTGCGTTATGTCGACGGTGACTATGCGGACCCGGCTACGTTCACAGCGGTTCGGGATGCGCTGGGGAAGGCGGAACACCCGGCACACTATCTTGCGATTCCGCCCTCGATGTTCGAGACAGTAGTGGAGCAGTTGGAGACGTCGGGGTCGGCGAAGGGCGCTCGCATTATTGTGGAGAAGCCGTTTGGTCATGACCTGGCTTCGGCGCAGGAGTTGAACCGGATTCTGCTCAGCACGTTCGATGAGTCGGCGATCTTTCGCATTGACCATTATCTGGCGAAGAGTTCGGTCTACAACATGGTGTCGTTTCGGTTCGCGAACGCGTTTATGGAGCCAATGTGGAACCGCAGCTTCATTGAGAGCGTGCAGATCATTATGGCGGAGGACATCGGGGTGCAGGGGCGGGGGGCGTTCTATGACCAGACGGGTGCGATCCGGGACGTTGTGCAGAACCACGTCTTTCAGGTGATGTGCAATCTGGCGATGGAGCCGCCGGCTCGTAACGATGCTGAGTCGCTGCGGGATGAGAAGGTGAAGGTGCTGAAGTCGATTCCGCCGCTGGAGACGAAGAACCTGGTTCGCGGGCAGTTCAACGGATATTTGCAGGAGAAGGGTGTGGCGGCGGACTCGAAGGTGGAGACGTTTGCGGCGATTCGGCTGGAGATCAACTCGTGGCGGTGGGAGGGGGTTCCGTTTTTTATTATGGCGGGGAAGGACCTGCCGGTGAGTTGCCTGGAGATTGTTGCGCGGTTCTGCCGGCCTGCTGTGACCAATATGAGTGGGGGAGATGTGCCGCAGAACTACATGCGGTTTCGGCTGAGCCCGGAGAGGACGGTGGCGATGGCGGTTTCGATCGCTTCGCAGAAGGCTGGAGGGAAGCGGCAGGCGGTGGAGTTGGTGGCTAGCCGGCATCCACCGGCGGGCGAGATGGAGGCGTATGAACGGGTGCTGAGCGATGCGATGGCGGGGGATGCGACGCTGTTTGCGCGGCAGGATTATGTGGAGGAGGCTTGGCGGATCGTGGATCCGGTGCTGAAGGAGGCTACGCCGGTTTATGTGTATGAACCGAAGACGTGGGGGCCGCAGGAGGTGAATGGTAGCGTGCTGCCGCCGGGGGGGTGGGACAGACCGAAGGCAGACGATCAGGAGGACTTCCGGGTGATTGGGCCGGCGGATTGAGTCTACTCAAGCGACAACGTAGGACAGGCAACAAGCGAAATACAGGGTCCTTCAACAGCAACGACGTAGAACAGACAACAGCAAATGCGGGGATCCTTCACTGCGTTCAGGATGACGACTTCGTTGGAGGTGGATGGCGACTGGTTCGGTTCGGATGAGGACTTCGTTGGGTTCGGGATGACGACGTGGTTCGGTTCGGGACGGCGGCGTGGTTTGGGGTGACGTGGTTGGTTGGGGATGACTATGTAGGGGATGTGCGGAAAGTGTTATTTTGCGGTGGAGCGCATACCTTTTATCATAGTGGTATGACTGAAGTGGCGGAGTTGGAAGTAGAGGGCTCGGCGGGACATACGGCGAAGTACACGCGGAACAATCCTTTTTTTTCGACCGTGACGGTAAATGAGCTGCTTACGGCTGTGGGGTCGGAGAAAGAGACGCGGCATATTGAAATGACGCTTGAGGAGGGGATGAACTACACTCCCGGCGATGCGGTGGGGATCGTTCCGGAGAACAGACCGGAGGCTGTGGGGGATGTGCTGACGGCGCTTCGGTTTACGGGCGACGAGCGGGTGCTGGACCACTATAAGGTGGAGATCAGCCTGGAAGAGGCGCTGCGGACGCGGCTGGGGATCGGGAAGCTGGCGCGAGGGAGCGTGGGGCTGTATGCGAAGCTGGCTCCTACGGTGGAGAGGCTGAAGGGTTTTATTGGGCCGGAGAATAAGGCTCGCGCGGAGGAGTATTGCTGGGGTCGGGAGTTTGTGGATCTGGCGACGGAGTTTCCGGATGTGGTGACGGAGCCACAGCAACTGTTCCATGTGCTGCAGCGGTTGACGCCGAGGATGTACTCGATCGCTTCGAGCCAGGCGATGCATGGGGAGAAACTGCAGGTGGCGGTGCGCGTGATTCGGTATGAGTCGCATGGCCGCGAACGGCAGGGCGTGGCGAGTGGAGAGCTTGGGGAACGGGCGGCGGTGGGTACGAAGCTGCCGATCTTTCTGCATGCCAATGCGAGCTTCGGGTTGCCGGCGGATACGACGATGCCGGTGATCATGATTGGGCCAGGGACAGGGATGGCGCCGTTTCGGGCGTTTCTGGAGGAGCGGCAGGCGACCGGGCAGACCGGGGATAACTGGCTGTTCTTCGGGGAGCAGAGGGAGGCGTTGGACTTTTTGTATAAAGACCAGCTGATGGCGATGCAGAAGGACGGTGTGTTGACACGGCTGGATACAGCGTTTTCGCGGGACCAGGCGCAGAAGGTGTATGTGCAGGACCGAATGCAGGAACGGGCCACGGAGCTGTATGCGTGGTTGGAGCGGGGGGCTTACTTTTATGTTTGCGGCGACGTGACGCGGATGGCCAAGGATGTGGAGAAGACACTGCTGGATGTGATTGCGAAGGGGTCGGATGGGACGCTGGAGCGCGCGGCGGAGTACCTGGCGGGGATGAAGAAACAGAAACGGTATCAGAGGGATGTTTACTAAGAGACTCTGTCCTGCCAGACGGCCCACTTCGCGTGGGGCGGCCACTTCGTGGCTTTTATACCTTTTCGTGCAGGGACCCATCGGCGTTGGTCCTCCCGTTGGTCGGGATTGTCATCTTCTGACGAACGGGAGGGCTATTGTGTTTGGTCAGACGCGGTCGTAGTCGGGGCGCCAGGTGGTGATGCTCTCCTTGATGGCCTTGGGCTCGAGGTTCTGGGTGAGGGTCTTGTGGACGAGGGCGGGAAGCTCGGCATCGGAGGCGAAACGGAGCGCGATGAGCTGCTTGATGGTGAGCTCGTCGATGTGGGGACGGTCGGCGGGCGGGAGGAGCGCGGCAAGACGGAGGCGCTCTTCGAGGCGGATGATGCGGTCCTGAGCGCGGAGTGCGGCGGATCGAAGGTTGCCGGCCATGACGAAGAGGACGATGGACATGAGGATCCACCAGATATCGACGTGCAGGTGCGCGGGCCAGTGGCGGATAGTGAACCAGATGGAGAAGATGAAGTTGAGCAGGAGCATGGGCCCGACGAAGAAGTGAAAAGGCGGGTCCCAGCGAGTGTGGTTCTTGAAATTCTGCGGTGTGGGCATTGGAGTCCTTTCAGAATCGAGTTGTGCCGGCGGCCCTCAGCATACCACCTGGATGGGTTAGCCTTGAGGGATGGCTGATTTGAAGAGGAAACGGATAGGGGTGCATGTTGGGACCGCCGGAGGAACCTGGACGGCGGTGGAACGGGCGGTGACGGCACGGGCGAATACGTTTCAGATTTTTTCTTCGAGCCCGCGGATGTGGCGGGCGGCAGCGGTGAAGCCGGAGGATGCGGCGAAGATGCGGGAGCTGCGGGCCAAGCATGATGTGGGGCCGGTGTCGGTGCATGCGAGCTACCTGATTAACCTTTGCAGCCAGACGGAGAGCGTGCGGGTGAGCAGCATCGGGGCTTTTCGCGGGGAGGTGGAGCGGGCGCTGGCGCTGGGAGCGGAGTACCTGGTGCTGCATCCGGGGAGTTGGAAGGGGTTGACGCGCGAGGAGGGGTTGCGGCTGGCGGCGGAGTCGATTGAAAAGGCGATTGATGGGCTGGACTTTACTCAAACTGCGGAGCCGGGGAAGGACTTCAGGATTCTGATTGAGAATACGGCGGGGGCAGAGTTTTCTCTGGGGGGAAAGCTGGAGCAGGTGGCGGAGTTGGTGGAGCGGCTGAAGCCGTGTGCGCCGGTGGGAGTGTGTCTGGATACTTGCCATGTGCATGTGGCGGGGTATGACCTGGTTTCGACGGATGGGTATATCGAGACGATGATGGTGGTGGGGGATACGGTGGGGTTCGACGCAGTGAGGGTGTGGCACTGTAATGATGCGAAGGCGGCGATGGGGTCGAAGCTGGATCGGCATGAGCATATCGGGGAAGGAACGATTGGGGCAGAGGTGTTTCGGCGGCTGCTGCATGATGAACGGTTTGGGCATGCGGCGTTCATAGCGGAGACGCCTGTGGATGCTCCTGGGGATGAGGCGAGGAATGTTGGCGTGCTGAGGACTCTGGCGGCAGGCTGAGGGCTTGGTTGAGTGTGGCCCACCAGGGGTTGATGATTAGCTGACTGTGGCGGTTTGTGATTGGTTGGGTGATGCGGCATTGCGGTTGTAGCTGAAGTAGCGCTTGAGCTTGAGGAGCGGCGCCTCGTAGAAGCGGTAGCTGAGGAGAGCGATCAGGATACTGACCGCGAAAACGACGCAGGCTCCGCTGATTACGCCCAGGACTTTGGAGTGGAGGTGCTCGTCGACGTAATAACGGATGGGTAGGGAGATCATCGCCTGCACGGAGTAATGGAAGACGTAGAGGCCATAGCTGTATTTTCCAAAGAAGCGCAGGGTGGGGTTCTGGAAGAGACGCTGGGCGGTTGTGGCGGGGCGCAGCGCCATGGCGACGAGCGCGGCACAGGTGATGCCGACGATGCTGAATCCGAAGGTGGGAACGAAGAAGTTGGTCTCCCAAACGAGGCCATGGTGGAGAGCGGCGGCGTAGATGAGGATTACTGCTCCGATGGCGAAGACGCGAGGGGCGAGTTCGAGGACACGCTGACGAGCCGAGGTGCGCAGGAGAGCGCAGAGACAGCAGCCGTAGAGGAGATTGTCCGCACAGGAGAAGGTGGGCGAGTAGGGAAGGTAGATGTTGCCGAGGCGAGAGCGCAGGGCGACGAGGACGATGCGGATGATGAGGATGACGAGGCAGGTAAGGAGGGAGATGCGGATGAGGGTCTGGGGGCGCCTGACGCGGAAGACGAGGAAGGGCCAGAGGAGGTAGAACTGCTCTTCGACTTGAAGGGACCAGAAGTGGTCGATGTTGAAGTAAGGCAGGATAAGTGGCTGGGCGCGAAAAACTGCGAGATTTGCAGTGTAGGTAAGGAAGTAATACTGCCAGCCTGACCAGATAAAATGCAGGGGCCGGGTGAAGAGAAGAAGCAGGAGGAGGACTCCGTAATAGAGGGGGAAGATGCGGAGCGCGCGGCGGGCGTAGAAGGTCTTGAAGAAGTGCGGGACGTGAAGAGTGTCGAGCAGAATGCCAGTGATGAGGAAGCCGGAGAGGACGAAGAAGAGATTGACGCCGATGTAAGAGGATGCGCGGATCTCGTTCAAGAAATCGAAGAGGCGGGAGCCGGTCTGTGGATTCGACCAGAAAAGGTGGCAGTAGAGGACGAGGAGGATAGCGAGACCGCGAATCCCATCGAGCGCCGGGACATGAGCGAAGCCACCGGGGTTCTGGGGATCGTCGGGTTGTTGGGATGCAAGGGGGGGAGTGCGATGCATGTCTGATTATCCATGATTCGGCTAGTTGACGGCCGGGTCGAGAGGGTTTGGGTGTTTTTCTTTACAATCAAAATATATGGCAGAGATTGTGAAGAGCGAGAGCGAGCAGCAGACGCAGCGTTACACGCCGGCGGAGATTGAACCGAAGTGGCAGGCCGTGTGGGATGCGGATGCTTCGTTGTATGCGGCGGAGGGACATGATTCGGGCAAGACGAAGTACTACTGCCTGGAGATGCTGCCGTATCCGAGCGGGCAGTTGCACATAGGGCATGTGCGGAACTATGCGATTGGCGATGCGCTGGCCCGGCATATGTGGATGCGCGGGTATAACGTGCTGCACCCGATGGGGTGGGACGCGTTCGGGTTGCCGGCGGAGAATGCCGCGCTGAAGAACAATACTCCGCCGCGGGATTGGACGCTTGCGAATATTGCGGCGATGCGGAAACAGATGCGGCGGATGGGGCTGAGTTATGACTGGTCGACGGAAGTTACGACTTGTCTGCCGGACTATTATCGCTGGAACCAGTGGTTCTTTTTGAAGATGTTTGCGGCGGGGTTGGCGTATCGGAAGAAGAGCAAGGTGAACTGGTGTCCGGAGTGCCAGACGGTGCTGGCGAATGAGCAGGTGGTGGGTGGTTGCTGCTGGCGGCATGAGGATACGGTCGTCGAGATGCGGGATCTGACGCAGTGGTTTTTGCGGATTACCAAGTATGCGGATGAGTTGCTGGAGGGATTGGAGAAGCTGGAGGGTTGGCCGGAGAAGGTCCGGACGATGCAGAGGAATTGGATTGGACGGAGCGAGGGGGCTTTGATCGACTTTGCAGTCGATCAGGGAAGAGGGAGTAGGGAAGAGGGAGTAGAAGGCAAGATCACCGTCTTTACTACGCGGGTGGATACGATCTTTGGGGCAACTTCGGTGCAGTTGGCTCCGGAACATGCGGTGGCGAAGGGATTTGCGGCGGAGGATGCGGCGCTTGCGGGGCAGATCGCGGGATTGCTGGAGCAGCAGAAGAAGGCTCGTGAGACGGATGCGCTGGGTGCGATTGAGAAGCATGGCGTGGCGACGGGACGGTTTGCGGTGAATCCGTTTAATGGCGAACGCGTGCCGATCTGGG
>Ga0182024_10002392_pt1 | contig 46569 bp, 39 predicted proteins | sample P32metaG_FD_120480 | JGI IMG/M metagenome (GOLD analysis project Ga0182024, IMG submission 120480) | Permafrost microbial communities from Stordalen Mire, Sweden - P3-2 metaG (Illumina Assembly) | ecosystem: Environmental > Terrestrial > Soil > Wetlands > Permafrost | place: Sweden: Stordalen... | reverse complement strand
CAGGTGTGGGGTCGGCGGCGCTCGGTGTGCTCACCGGCCGCTGCGTACGGCGCCGCACGCGCGCGGTCCCGCCGTCCTTGAGACGCTGCTGAGACGTTCGGCCGCTACGGTGGGGCTGGGGTGTGTATCCACCCACCGCCTGGAGGTTCATCATGACCGTGACCGCGACCGCCCGCAAGTTCATCGACTGCCGCGAATATCCGAGCGAGAAAAACTGCTCGCTCAAGATCTCGGGCACCGAACAAGAGGTCCTGACCGTCGCCCGCACTCACGCCGTCACCGCCCACGGGCACCAAGACGGTCCGGAGCTCGTGGCGATGCTCCGCTCGGGGCTGCGCGACGAGCGTGACAAATGAGCGCCACCGCGACGCCCGCCGCGTTCGATCAAGCGAAGTTCGACGGGTTTCTCCACCAGATGATCGGCGACGTCGGCGCGACGCTGACCGGAGCGTTGGTCATCCTCGGTGACCGCCTCGGCTTCTACCGCACGCTCGCGGAGCGTGGCGCAATGTCCTCCGCCGACCTCGCCGCTGCGACCGGCACCCACGAGCGGTACGTGCGCGAGTGGCTTTCGAACCAAGCCGCCAGCGGGTATCTCACCTACGATCCGGCCGCCAAAACGTTCACCCTGCCGCCCGAGCACCAGCCGCTGCTCGCCGACGAGAACAGCCCGGTGCTGCTGTGCGGACTCTACCAAATCGCGCAGACGCTCTACGCCGACGAACCACGGATCGCCGACGCCTTCAAGAGCGGTACCGGCTTCGGTTGGCACGAGCACGATCAGCGACTGTTCGGCGCGACCGAACGGTTCTTCCGCCCCGGCTACAATGCGAACCTCATCGCGAGTTGGATTCCGGCGCTCGACGGTGTCGACGCGAAACTGCGGGCCGGAGCGACGGTCGCCGACGTCGGCTGCGGACTCGGAACCTCGACCATCCTGATGGCGCAGGCATACCCGAAGTCGCACTTCGAGGGCTACGACTATCATGAAGGTTCGATTCTGGCCGCGCGCAAGGCAGCCGAAAAGGCCGGCGTTGCGGATCGGGTGCAATTCGAGATTGCGAGCGCGAAGACGTTCCCGGCCAAGGGTTACGACTTCATCGCGTGCTTCGACTGCATCCATGACATGGGCGACCCGGTTGGGGCGCTGGCGCACATCCGCGAAGCACTCAAGAACGACGGCTCGTTCATGATGGTCGAGCCGTTCGCGAACGATAGGCTCGAGGACAACCTCAACCCGGTCGGCCGCGTGTTCTATGCCGGCTCGACGATCCTGTGCACGCCGGCATCGCTCTCGCAAGAGGTCGGGCTGGGCCTGGGCGCACAGGCCGGCGAGGCGCGGTTGCGCGCGATCTGCGGCGAGGCCGGTTTGACCCGTTTCCGGCGCGCGACCGAGACCCCGTTCAACCTCGTGTTCGAGGCGCGGCGTTAGGTCGCAGCGGGGGTGAGCGCCGTTGCGAGCGCGACGTTGAACGGCAGCCCGAGGTATGCAGCGCGTGTCGTCGCGTCGTCGATCGCGGCGGCGCGCGCGCGCATCACCGACACCGCTTGCCGCAACAGGTTTTGCGCCGTCTCCTCCGCGCCGTGCGCGCGTTCGATCTGCGCGGCCGTCAACAACCACTCCGTCGGCTGCGGCGCGAGCTTGGGGTTCGCGTCGTAGAGTGCCAGCATCTCGCCGGCGGCGGCGCGCGCGCCGTCGAGCGCGCCCGCGCGCAGGCTCGCCAGTGCGAGCGCACACAGATTCTCGCCCAGTCGCGGCGTCGCGCCGCTGGGCCGCCGCAGATCCACCCCGGCGCGCAAATGCGCGAGCGCGTCGGCGTGCGCGCCCAGACCACTCTCCGCCGCGCCGAGCACGCCCAGCGCGGCCGACTCGAGCGGCTGCGACGGAAGCTCCCGCGCGAGCTTGAGCGCGTCGCGCGCGCAGTCGCGCGCCAACGCGTATTCACCCTGTAGCCGCCGGCAGTAACTCACGTCGATCCGTTCGACGGCCACGACCCAGGTGAAGCCGATTTCGATCGCGATCGCGCGCGCCCGGGCATAGAACGCGAGCGCGCGTTCGAGCAGCCCGATCTCGGTATGGAACAACCCGAGGTCGCAGGAAATGCTCGCCAATCCGACCCGGTGGCTCATCGCCTCGTACAGCTCGTTCGCGCGCAGGTAGTACGACTCGGCGTCGGCGACGCGGAACGTGTAGACCAAGCCGTTGGCGATCGAGTGCAGCGCCAGTGCTTCGCCTTCGCGGTCGCCGATCGTGCGGCTGATCTCCAGCGCTTCAGCGGCGAACTCGGACATTGCGGCATAGTCCTGCTGCTGGAGCGCGGCACGCGAGAACGCCATCAGCGTGCGCACGATCGCCGCCTGATTTCCGTCGGCCTGCAGCTCGGAGCGCAACTCCTCGAGCGCCGCATGAGCCTCGCGCAGGCGGCCTTCGAAGATATAGGCGTCCGCGAATGCCAGGCGTGCGGCGGCGTAACGACTGCGGTCGCCGTCGCGCTCGGCGAGTCGCATGAGTTCTTGAAAGGCATCTCGCGCACCGTTGAAGTCGCCGATCCCGCGGCAGTAGCGCGCCTCGCATTCGAGCAGCCGAGCGCGCCGGCGCGGATCGCCGGCCTGCGTCAAGCGCCCCTCGAGCTCGCCGAGCAGCGTGCGCTCGCGACTGCGTTCGCCGGTGACGTCGGCAAGCTCGATGCGAAGCTCCAGCACCGTGCAGATCGCGTCTTCATCTCCGAGTCGCGCTGCAATGTGCACCAGCTCGTCGAGCGTGCGCGCCTGCGCCGCCCGGTCGGCACCGACCGCCGCGAGCCGCGTCCGCAACAGCAGCGCGTCGAATCGTGTCGCGTCCGAGCCGGTCAGCTCGAGCGCCCGGCGCGCGTACTGCTCCGACTCGTCGTTGCCGTACACGCTCGCCGCGTGGCGCGCGGCGCGGACGTATTGGGTCGCGGCGCGCTCGGTTTCGCCGCCGCGGTCCCAATGCAGCGCCAGCTCCGCGCTCACCTCATCGCCCGATTCCGCATAGAGTAACGACATGACGTGGGCCACTCGCCGGTGTCGCCGCGCGCGCGCCGGTTCCGGAATGCGATCGTACACGACCGCTTGCACGAGATGGTGCGTAAAGGCGTAGTCGAACGAACCGCGCGCGCCGTGCTCGCCGACGATGCGCCGCTCGATCAGACCATCGAGAACGTCCAACACGGTCGCCTCGGTCCAGCCGGTCGTTTCGCGCAGCAGCTCGACGTCGAAGGCGCGACCGATCACGGCAGCCGCCTGCGCGAGCGTCGTGGCGGGTTCGTCCAGGCGAGCGATGCGCGCGCCGACCGCATCGCGCACTGCTGCCGGAACGACAACCACCGGCAACTCCCCGATCGACCATTTGCGCTCGATGATGCGCACGCGACCGCTGTCGGTGAGATCGCGCAGAATCTGTTCGAGGATGAACGGGTTGCCCTCGCTGCGCGCGTGCAGATTCCGCGCCAGTTCTTCGACGTCGCCGTCGGCCAGGCCGCGCACCAGGTCGACGACCGCCGCCAGTGAGAGCCGCGCCAGCGCGACGTGCAGCGTCGCTCCGTCCGTTTGAAGCCGGCGCCGCGCGGCGCGCAGTTGGTGGCGCAGGTCCAGCTCGTCCTCACGGTAGGTAACGACGACGAGCATGCGCGCGCGTTGCGCGCGACGGGCCAAATGTTCCAACAGCGCGAGCGTCGCCGCGCCGGCCCATTGCACGTCCTCGACGATCAGCAGCAGCGGCCGGCGCGTTGCGATGGCCGACCAGACGTTACCGCAGGCCTCGAACAGGCGCAACCGTTCGCGCGCCGGATCGACCGGGACCGGCGCCGGTAGTTCCGGCAGGTTCTCCCCGACGGCCGGGGCGAGCGGCGCGATCGCGCCCAGCCACACCGGATCGATGTCCAGACTCGGCGCGAGCGGAGCGGCGAGTCGCAGCAGTGCGACGAACGGCTGATACGGGGTCGTTTCCGGGAACGTCGTCGCGGCGCTGTGCACCAGTGCGCCGGCGGATTCGCACGCGACGGCCAGTTCGCGGACCAGGCGTGTCTTGCCGATACCGGCCTCGCCCCCGATCATGACGAGTCCACCGTTGCCCGCGGTCGCGTCGCTCCAGCGCTCGCGAAGGCGCAGCAGTTCCGCCGTGCGGCCGACGAACGGCGTGTAGCTGCTTTCCCCAGGTCCGGAGCGCTGCGCGGACGGCTCGGGAGGTGCGCAGGCTTGCAGGTCGTCGCGCAGGATCGCTTGGTATTGCGCCATCGTCTCGGCCATGGGCTCGGCGTCCAGCTCGTCGCGCAGCGCCGCCGCGAAACGCTCGTATTCGGCTACCGCGCCGGCGCGATCGCCGGATTCATACCGCAGCGCGAGCAACGCGCGCAGCGTATCCTCGCGCCACGGATCGTGCGCGAGCAACGCGCGCGCGGCCTCGATCCCTGCGACGTAGCTGCGCGCTGCGCGCAGACGCGCGACGAGCGCCGCCAGCGCGTTGTGGTACGTCGTCTTGAACCGCTCGCGCTCGGCGTCGAGCCACTCCTCGTCGACGTCGATCAACAGATCGTCGGTATAGAGCGCGATCGCTTCTTGCAGTGTATCGGGCGATGAGGACAAACGCTCGAACTCGGCCACGTCGAGCCACAGCGCGCTCGTCGCATTCCATTGCAACCGTCCTCGTTCCGCGATTATCCACGGCACGTCCCCGGCCGGAAGCTGTTGATGCAGGTAGTTCAGGTGGCGCCGCAGATTTGCGCGCGCACCTTCTTCCGCTTCATCCGGCCACAGCGCGTTCGCAACGGCCTGGCGCGGCAGTGCATGGCCACGGTGCAGCAACAGGTAGGCTAGCAGCGGAACGACCTTCGGCCGGCCGCCGAGGGGAAGGGACGACTCGCCGAGCGACAACCGCGGCCGCCCGAAGAGCTGGACCCGCAGCATGGCCGAGGCTTGCCCGGCCACGCGATCCGTTCCCGCTCCAACTGCGCTCGAGGCGCCTGACGCGATCGCGCGCGTCGTCCGCGAACCCGGCCGCAAAGTGTGGGTTGAGCGCCAGTGCGCGCCGATCGTCGGCAAGTGCGCGTGCGAGGTCGCCGTCGTGTTCCGCTATGACGCCGGCATGATACCAGATGCGCGAATCCTCGGTGTGCCACGCGACGGCGCGCAGCGCCGCCGTCCGTGCGATCGCCCAGTGCCCGGACCGCGCGGCGCTCCAGGCCAGCGTGTCCTCGGCGTACACGTCGGGCCGCACGCGAGCGTCACGCTGCGCGATCGCGAACGCATCGCCGAGCCGCATGTCGTGATCGGCGTAGTAGAGGGCCAGGAGCCGGTCGACCAGATGCTGCGCGTTGCCGATGCGTTCGACCGCAACGATCTCATCACGCGTCGCGCACGCCGCCTGCGCGTCCCCGAGCGACGCCTGGGCGTCGGCGAGCAGGCCCAGGTTCTCCGGCGAGGGCATCGCGCCCACCGCGTGCTGCGCGCTTGCGCGCGCTTCCGGCCATCTGCCGAGCGCGGCGTCGAAGCGCGCCGTGTCGGTCAGCGCCTGAGCGTCGTCGGGGAACCGATCGAGCGCGACCGCCTCCTCGCGCAACGCGTTCTCCACGTCGCCGGCTTCGAACGCGAGCTCGCCCAGGCGAACGTGATACCAGGCGCGACGCTCGTTCGGCATCCCGTAGATCGCGTCGACACTGCCGGCGACGCGCGCCAAGAGCGTGCGAGCACGCCGCAGGTCGCCGGTAACTTCCGCCAATCGCGATCCGACCGCCGCGGCTGCGTCGGTGTCCTCGCCCGCGCGCGCCACCAAAGCGCGAGCGGAACCGTAATCGCCGAGCTCCATGTCGAGCGACGCCTCGCCCATCGCGAGCGCTGGATCGGCAGGCAATTCGCGACGAGCGGCGCGCAGCGTCTCGAGCGCGTCCCCAAAGCGGTGGAGCGCGAGCTGCGCGGACGCAAGTTCCTGGAGCGCCGATACATTACCGCGCGGTTGAATCCGCAGCGAGCGCTGCGCTTGCGCCTGTGCGCGGAGGATATCGCCGACGTCCCCGCGCTCGCGATAGCGCTGCAGATACTGTTCCGCCAGGAGCCGCGGGGTGATCTGATCCTGGTCGTCGAGCGCGAGCCGAGACTCTTCGAATGCGATGGTTCGCGCGCGAATCGTCGCATCGTCGCGCAGCGGCGCCGGCGTCGGCTCAGCCGCCGTTTCGCCGGACGCCGCGTGCCGGACGTACGCGGGCCACGCCGCCAGCGCGACGAGCGCGCCGGCGGCCAGACCGAGCCAGACGCGCGCCTTCAGAAGTGAATACCGAGCCCGACGTACGGTCCTTGGTGATTGAAGCCGACGGGCGCGTCGGTGCGCACGCGGCTCCGGTCGCCGAGAAACCCCGCATCGAGGAAGAGCGGCGAATGGTTCGGGGCGATCGAAGCACCGATCAGGTATCGAACGACGCGATACGACACACCGAACGACGTTCCGCCGCCGAGCGTGTACGCGCCGTTCACGTTCGGATAGAAAAAGACGTTGCCGTGCAGCGAGAAGTTCTGGTCGACGTCGGCCAGCTTCTCGATGCCATAGCCGATCCCGGCTTGATGCAAGGCGAGCGAATCACTGCGGACCAGATACGACACGGCTCCGTAGATACGCGGCCCCGTCACCTTGAGCCCGACGCGAACGTCTTCGTCATAGTCGCGACCCGTAAAAGCCGGAACGAACCCGCGGCCCTGCGGCGCAAGACCCGTTTCGACGCCCTCGCCGGCCGGATACGTGTACGAACGTGCCTCGGCGCCGACGTACGCGTCGTATTGTCCGACGGGAATCTCGAAAACGGCGCGCGCCGCGTACGAACGGTAGTTGAGCCCCTTATTCCCGGGCGAGAACGCGTTCCAGATCAGCGGCGGTGCGATGTAATCGCCGGCGACATAATGCACGGTGCGATTGATGCGCGTGCCAAGCTGCTGTTGCGGTCCGAGCGGCGGCGAGGCCGTGAAGCCGTTACCGTTCGACGGATCGGGACCATACGGCGTGGGAGCGCTCTGCGAACCCGGAGCCGGCAAGGTGGCCGGCCCGCCCGGTCCGGTGACCGTCGTTGGTTTCGCCTCCGCCGCTCCGGCATTCGGCGGCGTCTGCGGCTGGGAGGCGGGTGTCTGAGCCGATGCCGCGGCGCACAGCGCCAAGAACGCTGCAAAGGTCATCGATGCGCAGCGCGCGATCATCGCGGATCTCCCAGATAGGGGAAGCCGCGCAGCGGATGCTTCGCAGCGGGAGTGGTGTTGTCGCTGGTCAGACACGCCGTCTCGCGGTTGTCATCCGGTGCAAGACCAAGCTTGGGAATCAAGCTGCCGTAGATCGCACCGAGCGAAAGATCGATCACCGGTGAACCAGGATCACGGCCTCCGAAGTGGCGATACGGATCTCCGAGAGCCTGCTTGATGCCCTCGATACCATCGGGCGGAACGGTCCGAATGATCTGCACCGGGAAGCCGCTCTTGCCGTTGGTTTCGACGGCGAGATAGCGCGCCGGACCGTCCTGGGAGAGATCGGCCTCGATGAAGTCCGGAATCAGGACCTTCACGGCCGCGTCGGCGACGGCGGTGGAACGCCCGGCGGTGTGAATCATGTACTCGCGGATCGATTTGGCGAGCACGCCGTCGTCGGTAAGTGCCGCGCGGTTCGTCAGGTCGTGGTTGGCAAAGGCCTCGGTCGCTTCTTTGACGGCGGGTCGGCCGAGCCGTTCCACTTGGGTCCACGTCCCGCCGGTATCGGTCTGACCCCCGAAGCGCGTATTGATGTTGCGAACCACGTCGGCGAGCCGCGCGACCGGCGACTGTGGCGATGCGTCCACGTCGGTGCTCTTGAGCGACGTCGTCGCCCACACGTTGATACGGCCAAGATGTCCGCCGTCGGCGAGCATCTGACGAGGCAACTCGACAACCAGCGCGAGCACGCCGTAGCCGGCCAGAAAATCCTTGCCGTCTTTGCGGAAGCAGCGTGCGCTACCGGGCGGCGGGTTCGGTTGGTTGGCAAAGTTCCGGTCGGGTTGCAGCCGGTAGAACTGCGTGAGATCGAAGTAGAACGGATCCTCGCGCGGGCCCGCGAACGCCATGACACCGTTGCCGAGCGTCGCCGTCGTGTTGTACGGAACCTCGCCGCTGCGCGCACTCGTCACGATCGCGTTCGTCGTGCCGACGAAAGCCGGTCGCGTCGGACCATACAGCGTGACGCGCTGGTTGGCGCCCACGCCGTCGGCTTTGAATTGCAGCACCAGATCTTCGGTGGCGTCGGACTGCAAGCCGATTTTGAGTTGATACAGGACGCCGGGATCGAACGATGTCTGCGTACCGAGTCCGGGCGGAATCAGCGGCCAGACATCCATCGCCAACACGACCTTGGACGGGTCGTTCGCCGGAAAGACGAAGACGTCGGTGATGTCGGTGCCCGGGCGCGCGACGGTGAGGGGCGAATCTTGGTGGTCGGAGGCGAACGCGTCCGGGGCAAGATAGACGACGCCGGCGATCGCACACAATGCGAGGCAAGACATCGTGAGTAGAGCTGCGACGAGACGCAACGGCGAGTCTCCGTAAACAGGTGTTTGCGAGGAGCCGTACCCCCCCGTACGATGACGCAGAACGTTCCGAACGCCCGGTTGCTCACGAAAACGTACGTTGTGAGCAATCCAAGACGATCTCGGCTCCGTTTAGTTGCCCGTGCCCCGCCCTCCGAAATACATCAAGACATACGAAGCGCTCGTTGCGCTCGTCGGTTCCTCAGGCTTCGAGCGACTCGGGCCCGTGCTCGACGAACAGGGACGAACGATCGGCAGTCGCCACACCGGGTGGCGTTGGGCGTGCGGTTGTCGCGCGTTCCTGCGGGCCGCGGACGAGTATTTGTGGGTACCGTGCGGGCGGCACCAACCGCCGGACTGATCGCGGCGCGTCGGCGGGGAGCCCCGCGCGTCCCGCGCGAACCGGCGGCCATGGCTTCTGAGAATGAGCATGCTCATCCACATTCGCACGTCGACGGCGTGACGCATCAGCATACGCACGGTCACGCGGATCCGGATCATCAGCATGAGCACGAGGCGGCGGGCGATCACGGAGACCGCCGCGCACATCCCGATGGCACGGTGCACGAACACGCTCACGAGCACGGCACCGATCACGACCACGAGCACTAGCGCGCGATGGCACGCGAACGAGGCTCGGGCCAGATGGGTCCGACGCGTTCCACCCGTTTGCCGCCCGAGATCGACGCCTGGCTCGAGTCGCGGCTGATGCTGCACAAGGATAAGTCAGTCAGCGAGATCTTGCTCGAGTTGATCCACGGCGGTCTGCGGCTGCGCGAAGGATACATGTCGGTTCACCGCCGCGTTCTCGAGGCGCGCATCGCCGGCGATCCGATCGCATGTGATGTCTATCGCGCGTGTCTGCTCGATACGTTCGGTCCGGAATATCTCGAGCATCTCGACCGCTGGCTCGAGGCGGACGGCATCGGCAAAACGACTACGGTGTAGACGATCCGCGTACACGTGCGCCTCGTTCGTCCGGTACAGGGGCACACAGCCGCCGTTACCTCGAACGGAGACCGCGTTGCGTTTCGTGATCCTCGTCGTCCTCGTGGCGGCATCGTTCCTTGGGTCAGCGGGTGAGCGCTGTTTCGCTCAAAGCGCGAGCCCGGTACCGGCGGCCCAGCCGGCGATCACCGGACACGTCTTAGGCGGCGCCGGTACTGTGTTGGCGGGAGCGACCGTGGTGCTGATCGGGACTCCGGAGCGACGCACGGTCAGCGGCGCCGACGGTTCGTTTCGCTTCGACGACGTCACTGCCGGCATGCACGAGCTCATCGTCCAGCGACCGTGTTACGGCAGCGCGCATAGCTCGGCCTCGACGGCGGACGGTGAGGTCACCGTCCGGCTCTTCGCGACCGGGGCTGCGGCCCCGACGGCTTCCCCTAGCCCGCCCGCCCTTGTCCAAATCGGCAAGACGTCGACACTCGTCGGACGCGGGACGAATCTGGTTGGGAATGCGACCGCAGCGTCGGAAGGGACGATCGACCAGGCGCAGATTGCGAACCGGCCGGTGCTGCGGCCGGGCGAAGTGCTCGAACAGATCCCGGGCCTGGTCATCAGCCAGCATAGCGGTGAAGGCAAAGCGAACCAATACTATCTTCGCGGGTTCCAGCTCGATCACGGGACCGACCTCGCCGCGACCATCGCGGGTATCCCGGTCAACATGCCGACGCACGCGCACGGTCAGGGATACTCCGACATCAACTGGCTGATGCCGGAACTGGTCGGCTTCGTGACCTTCAAGAAGGGACCATACTATGCCGACGAGGGCGACTTTTCGACGGCCGGATCGTACGATCTCTACTACCGCAACACGATCGCACCCGTCCTCGCGCTCGGTCTCGGTGACTACGGCTACGACCGAGTATTCGTGGCGAACTCACCGAAGGTCGGCGCGGGGAACCTTCTGTATGCACTGGAGCTCTATCACGACAACGGCACGCTGGTTCGGCCGGACGACTATAAGAAGTTCAATGGTGTCCTGCGTTGGAGCAGGTCCACCGCGAACTCTTCCTTTGCGGTCACCGCACAGGGATATCGCGGCGACTTCACTTCGTCCGACCAGATTCCGCAGCGTCTCGTCGATGCCGGAGACATCAGCCGGTTCGGCTTCATCGATCCGACCGATGGCGGGCGCACCTACCGGTATGCGCTCTCGACCGAGTACGAGCACGACGATCCTCACGGTACAACCCGCTTCAGTGCATACGGAGAGTCCTACGGGCTCGATTTGTTCTCGAACTTCACGTACTTCCAATTCGACGCGAACGACTATTACAATGTGACGGCGAATCCGGTCACCTGCAATGCGGCGTATACGACGTGCGCACCGGGCCCGCAGCACGTCACCACCTACACGGCATACTGTCCCGGCAACGTTACGCCGCTTGCCGGCACTTCCGCGCCGGGCACGGTAACGCCAAACGCTTTTGGTTTCACCTGCGGCGATCAGCGTGAGCAGGAAGACAAACGCTTCGTCTCCGGCTTCAAGCTGACGCGGACGATCACCGCGGGGAAGGCCGCGACGACATTTGGTCTCGGTCTTCGTAACGACAACATCACGACGCTCGGACTGTTTCTGACGCACGATCAGGTCAGGTTGCCGAACGGCACGCTCAGCAACGACCGCGTGCTCGAGCGCGACGAGCAACTGTGGGTCGACTCGCAGTATCACCTGAGCGACAAGCTGCGTTTGGCGGCCGGACTGCGCGGCGACGCCTACAACTTCACCATCGGCGATTTCCAGGCCGCGAACTCCGGGAAGAGCTCCGAGAGCATGCTGAACCCGAAGTTCACCGCGAGCTATGCCCCCTCGCCGCATCAAGAGCTCTATCTCGACTTCGGCGACAGCTTTCACAGCAACGACGGTCGCGGTACCACGCAGACGCTCGATCCGCAGACGCATGCGACGATCGACCCGACCGGCGCGCCGGTGCAGCCGTTCTCGCCGCTGGTGCGCGCCTGGGGCGAGGAGATCGGCTACCGCTACTCGGCCCCCAAGCTCACCACGACCGTGACGTTCTGGAAACTCAACCTCGCGTCGGAGCTCGTCTTCGACGGCGACCACGGCGTGACGACGCCCAACGGTCCGACGGTGCGCAAGGGAATCGAGCTGACCAACTATTATCGCCCGACCCGTACGCTGACGATCGATACCGACATCGCGACCGCGACGGCTCGCTTCACGACCGACCCCGATCACCTCGGTACGTTCGTGCCGGAGTCGCTCAACGTCGTGACGTCGGCCGGGATCACCCTGGACGAACCCCGCTTTGCCGCGAGCTTGCGCTACCGGTACTTCGGCCCGCGTGTCCTCGACCAGCTGGGCGAGGCCGTGTCGACGCCGACGAATATCGTGAACGCGCAATTCGTGCTGAAGGGCCGCAAAGGGATGCGCCTCGCGCTCGACGTGTTCAACCTGCTCAACGCCGCCGGCGACGACGTCGAATACTTCTACGGCTCGTGGCTACCCAGCGACGCGCGCAATCCGGCGAATCTCGCCAATCCGGCGGTGAATCCGCTGCTCGGCGGCGGCGGCGTCAATGACTACCACTTTCACCCGACCCAGGGCCGTATCGTGCGGCTGACGCTTTCGGCGCCGCTCTAGCCGGCGAGCGAAGCGCCGGGAGGTGCGCGAGGCGGTTGCCGTGGACAATCGAGCGTGAACCGGAAGCCGACCATCCGAATCCGCATCGTCTTCGACCAGGGCATGGCGCTCGGGCCCGGCAAGGCCGACCTGCTCGCTGGGATCGCCGAGCATGGGTCGATTGCCGCTGCGGCGCGCAGCATGCGAATGAGCTATCAGCGCGCCTGGTCGCTGGTCGACGAGCTCAATCACGCTTTTCGCGCGCCGGTCGTCGAAGCGACGCGGGGCGGGGCCGACCGCGGCGGCGCACGCCTCACCCCGACCGGGCACGAAGTCGTCTCCGCCTATCGCGCGGCCGAAGACGCGGCCGCAAAGTCTTGCGCCGCCCCGGCCGAGCGCCTGCGTCGCCTCACCGCGGAGACGGCACCATAGCGTCACATTTTCATCGTCGCGTGCGACGCGTGGTCTCGCACCTGGGCCGCGAACCATTGGTGGATCGCCGAGACCAGCGCCGGATCATGCGTCGCGTAGGTGATCTGCGCGCCGTTCGACAGTTCTGAATAGCTGACGTGAAGGCGGCTCGCCCCCGCGCGCATCGCTCCTAACCCGGGCATCAGGCCGCCGTGAATTGCCTGCGGATCCGAGAAATCTCCGCGCGCAAACGCGCGCGCTTCGTGGCGCAGATGCGACCGGACGAGCGCGACTTGGTGCCGGTCGCCGTTGTGGACCAGTACGCGCTGCACGCCGCCGGTCGGCGTCGGATCGAAATGATGCATCGTCGCGTCCATGCTGAACGGCATGACCTTCATGCTGTTGCGCTCGACCTGGGCTTGCCGCGGGCTGTCCGCCCGCACTGCCTGCGAACCAATCAGGAGCGCGATGGCGACGCACGTTGCGCAGAGATTAGGGCTCAAGAGTAACCTCCAGGAGGACCGCAAGGGAGTCGATGACCGAGGCCCGCGCCGCGACAGGAATGGCTTCGAAGATGCGATCGAAGTGCTCTCGGCGCGCTTGCGCGATCCGCGCGTTCGCCTTGATGCCGCGCTGCGTCAGCTCGAGGCGCACGAAGCGCGCATCGACAGCATCGCGCTCACGCCGAATCCAGCCGCGCCGTTCGAGAATCGCGGCCACGCGGGAAACCGTACTCTTCTCCAAATGAAGTCGGGCGGCAAGGCCGTTTTGGGTGATGCCCGGCTCGCGCCCCACCTCGAGCAGCGTGTGCGCCTCAGCGACCGAGATCGGCTGACCGCACGGCGTCTGATCGGGCTGGTGAAGCCCGAGTGACCGCACCAACTGCACCATGCGCTCGTGGAACGACGCGGCAGCGTCGGTCCCGGGCGAAGACTTCGCGGTCCGCACGATGGTTGTATTCTACAACTATCAGTTGTACAAAGCAACTATCTCGGGGAAAGAATGATCGTCGCCATCACTCGTTGGACGACGAAAAGTCGGAACCGGCGACGAGTGCCCGCGCGATGGCTTCCAAGAGCTGCCGTTCGTCGTCGAGGAAACGGCCCTCGCGCGGGCTATCGACGTCGAGGACACCGATGACGCGGCCGCCGGCAACGAGCGGCACGACGATCTCCGAGCGCGATGCGCTATCGCACGCGATGTGACCCGCGAACGCGTGCACGTCCGGGACGACGAGCGTACGCCGTTCCGCGACGGCCGTACCACACACCCCGTGGCCAACGGCGATTCGGGTGGATGCCGGTTTCCCTTGAAACGGCCCGAGAACGAGCTCGTCGCCACGCAAGAGATAGATGCCGACCCAATTCACGTCCGGCAACGCGCCGTACAGCAGTGCCGAGACGTTGGCAGCGTTGGCGATGGGATCGCGCTCGCCCTCGATCAGCGCACGTGCCTGCGCGACGAGCATCTCGGCATCGATTAGCTGCTGCATACGTCGGGATTCGTGGCCCGGACGATCGAATTCCCTTCAGACGTCTGAGACGGGCGGACCGAAATACGGGAAAGTCTTGGTGAAGTGGCGCTGCGGCGTACCGACGTAATCACTCGTCAGGCACGGCGTCTCTTTGCCGTCGTCGGGCGCGAGGCCAAGTTTCGGGATCAGGCTGCCGTAGATTGCGCCGAGCGACAGATCGATGACCGGGCTGTCCAGATCGCGCCCGCCGAATTGGCGCAGTGGATCGCCGATGAACTTCTTGATTCCTTCGATACCCGAAACCGGAACCGCGCGAATCACTCCGGTCGGTAAGCCGCTCTTCCCGTTGGTCTCGATCGCTAAGTACCGCGCGGGGCCCGCTTGCGCGAAGTTCGCCGTGAGCTGGTCGGGCATGAGCAACTTCACCATCGCTTCGGCCACCGCTTGCGAGCGTCCGGCCCCGTACGGCTTCGGGCGCATCATGTACTCGCGGATCGAACGCTGTAAGAGCGTGTCGCCCGGCCACGGCGCGACGAGATTCGTCGCGTCATGGTCCTTGAACGACTCGAACGCTTCTTTCACGGCGGGCCGCGCGAGACGCTCGACCTGGGTCCACGTTCCGCCGCGTTCGATCGAGGTCGTCGCCCAGACATGCACGACGCCGACGTTGCCTTTGCGATCCGCGAAGAGCGTTCGCGGCACCTCGACAATCAGCGAGAGCACGTTGTATCCGGTCAGGAAATCCTTGCCGGGCTTACGGAAGCACGTCGCCGACGGCGCGGGCGGGTGGGGCTGCAGTTTATAGTTGCGGTCGGGATCGATCTTGAAAAACTGCGCCAGATCGAACGAGAACGGCTCTTCGCGCACGCCGGCGAAGGCGATGCCGCCGCCGGATAGCTGGACCTGCTGGTTGAGTGTCGCGGTACCGAGCTTGTTGCCGAGCGCCGCGGTCGTGCTGCCGCGGGCCGGCGAGGCGAGATAGACGTCGACGACTTGTGCGTCGGCGGCGCCCCGAGCCTTGAACTGGATGACGTGCGACTCGACGCGCGACGGATCGTTCGTCACCTTGATCTGGTAGAGAACGCCAGGATCGAAGGCCGCCGACGAAGCTTCGGATGGCGCGATCAGCGGATGTACGTCCATCGCGAGCACGACCTTTTTCGGGTCGGCGGCGGGGAAAACGAACACGTCGGTGATATCGGCGCCCGGGCGCGCCACCATCAAGGGCGAGTCCTGGTGATCGGACCCGCGACTCGGCGTCGCCGATATGAGCAACGCCCCGGCGGTTACCGCCGCGACGCCAAAGCGAACAGGAAATCGCACCTAATACTCCTCGTCAGATGAAAATCGTCGGCGCGTCAGCATGCCTGATCCGACGGAGCCTGAAGCGCGCGACGTAGCCGATGCAATCCGGTCCGGATCCGCGTCTTCACCGTTCCAAGCGGTACGCCGGTTTCCGTGGCGACGCGCAGGTAGGTCATACCGCCGAAGAACCCCATCTCGATCGGAATTCGCTCGGCCGGCGGCAGTCGCAGCAGCGCATTTCGCACGCGCTGCGCATCCAGGTCAGCGGCCACCGCGTCTTCGAACGCGTGGTCGATCGGTAGGTCCGCCGGAATATCGATCTCCCGATGAATCGAGCGCTTCCGGAGGACGTCGAGGCCGGCGTTGCGCGTAACGCGCCCTAGCCACGCGCCGAGCGACCCTCCATAGAAGGCCCCCGGATTGGTCCAGACTTTCAGAAAGACGCTCTGGACGAGGTCATCGGCCGACCCGTAGTCGCCCAGCAAGCGCACTCCGATACTAAAAACCATCGCATGATACACGTCATAGAGTTCCTCGAACGCATGCACGTCGCGCTGCGAGAGACGGCGCATCAGCCGATCGGCTTCACGTGGTTCGAGAACGATGGGTTGCGCTCGCCCGGGAAGCGCGGCTTGGTTCACGCGGCGCGCGACGAACTGCTCGATGGTACAATCGTTGCGCAAAGCACGCGACCCGTCCTGACACGCCAAAGGAGGCAAGCGCAGGGCGATGATGGCCGCATTCGATCCTGCGTCCGACTCCGTACCGAAAAGCGCGGCCTTTCACACCAAACGAGCGCCCGGCGCACACACGCCGGCGCTCCGTCCTAGCCGAGCTTGCCGGTATACCCTTCCAGCAATCCCCAGACGGTGTCGCCGAACTCACCCTTCCAGTGCTTGTAGTAGTCGCCGAGCCGGGCCTTAAGCGTCCCGCGATCGGCGGCGCTGAGCGTGTTGACCGTCATGCCTTGCGACTGGAGCTTGCCCAGGAGCGAGTCGTTGAGCTTGGCGATGTCGCGGCGCTGGCGGTCGGTGATCGTCGACGCGTTGCGCGTAATGATCGCCTGCGCGTCGGCGGGGATCTTCGACCACCACTCGTTCTCGGCCAGCAACCAGTACCCGCCCCACATGTGGCTGCTCATGCTCAGATACTTCTGAACCTCGAAGAAACGTGCGAACTCGATGTTGGCCAGCGGGTTCTCCTGACCGTCCACGACCCGCGTCTGCAGGGCCGTGTAGAGCTCGCTGAAGTTGATCGGCGTCGGCGCCGCACCGAGCGACTTGAAGAGGTCGAGCGCCATGCGGCTGTTCGGCGTACGGATCTTCATGCCGGTGATGTCGGTCGCGTTGCGCACGGGCTTGGTGCTCGCGGTGATGTCACGCATGCCGTTCTCCCAGATCTTGTCGAAGGCGTGCAGCCCCTTCGCGCCGATCTCCGTGCGAACGTATGCGCCGAGCTTGCCGTCGAACGCCCGGAATGCCGACGGCGAATCGGGGAACGCGAACCCGACGCTCTGGATCGCGCCGACCGGGACCACGGCCTCGAGAATCCCGCCGTCGAGGGTCATCACTTGCAGCGCACCCGAGCGGAGCTGCTGCAGCATCGCGGTATCGCCGCCGAGCTGGTTGTTCGGGAAGACCGTGACGTCGACGCGCCCGTTCGTTTCCTTGCGGACGTTGTCCCAGAGGTCTTTCATCGCGACGCTCAAGGGATGGTCGACGGGCTGGTTCGTGCCTGCCTTGCCGGTGAAGTCGGCCGCTCTCGCCGGAGCGCGGACGATCGTGATCGACGTGAATGCCGCAGCGGAGGAGGCGATGAACGCACCGCGCGATTTGCCCTTCATGAGGTCCTCCCTTGAACCGGTTGCTTTCGCTTTGACGAGGAGTAGGGTATGACGGCTAAGCAATCCTTTCAAATGAGCTCCGCTCCGCCGCTCGCCGGTATCCGCGTCGTCGAGGTCGGCAACTTCATGGCCGTCCCGTTCTGCGGGATGCAACTCGCCGATCTGGGCGCCGACGTCGTCAAGGTCGAGAACCCGCACGGCGGCGACCTCACGCGGACGACCGGGCCATTCATCGACGGCGAGAGCTCGAACTTCGTGCGGCTCAACCGCAACAAACGCAGCGTCGCCCTCGATCTCAAATCACCGGACGGCAAACGACTCTTCGAACGGCTGGCGGCGCGTGCCGACGTCGTCATCGAGAACCTGCGGCCCGGCACGATGGAGGGTCTGGGCCTCGGGTACGTCGCGCTGTCCGCGCGCGCACCGCGCCTGATCTACCTCGCGGCGACGGGCTTCGGCAACGACGGACCGTACGCGCAGCTCGCCGGCCTCGACATCATCGCGCAAGCGATGTCGGGCCTGATGAGCATCACCGGTGAGCCCGGCGCACCGCCGGTAAAGGTCGGCGTGCCGATCGCCGATCTGAGCTGCGCGCTGTATGCGACGATTGCCGTGCTCGCCGCGTTGCGCGCGCGCGACCGCGACGGTCGCGGTCAGTTCATCGACGTCTCGTTGCTCGAGTCGGCCGTATCGTTCGCGGTCTGGGAAGCGGGACGGTACTTCGCGACCGGCGAGATACCGGCACCGTCGGGCTCGGCGCATCAAGCGATCGCGCCGTATCAAGCGTTTCGCTCCGCCGACGGCTACTTCACCTTCGGCGCGAACACCCAAGCGCATTGGCTGCGCGCGTGTGCCGCGCTCGAGCTCGACGCGCTCGCCGCGGACGAGCGCTTCGCGACCAACGAACTGCGGGTCGCGCACCGTCCGGCGCTGATCGCGGCGATTGAAGCGCACACCGCGACCCAACCGTCGGCGGTGTGGACGCAACGTTTGACGGCGGCCGGTATCCCGTGCGGTCCGATCCTCACCTTCGACCGCGTGTTCACCGATCCGCACCTCGCGCAGCGCGACTTCTTCGTCGACGCGCCGCATCGGACGCTCGGGCCGGTGCGCCAGATCGGCTCGCCGATGCGCTTCTCGGAAACACCGGTCCGCATCGAGCGCGCAGGTCCACTGCTCGGTGGCGACACGGTGGAGGTCCTGCGCGAGCTCGGCGTCGACGATGACGAGTTGGCGCGGCTGGCCGGCTCGGGTGCGGCGGTGCCGGCGTGATTCGCGTCGAGCACCGGCACGGCGGGATCGCTTGGGTGACGGTCGACCGGCCACAGGCGCGCAACGCGATGACGTTCGCGATGTGGGAGCGGCTGCGCGAGGCCGCTCTCGAGCTCGACGCCGACGACACCGTGCGCGTCGTCGTCTTCACCGGCGCGGGTGACGAGGCGTTCGTCGCCGGCACCGACATCGCCGAATTTCGCGTCTTCAGCGGCGCCGACGACGGTGTCGCCTACGAGAAGCGCATCGACGCCACGCTCGCCGCCCTCGACGCGATCCGGGTGCCGACGATTGCCGCCATCGCGGGCGCCTGCACCGGCGGCGGGGTCAGTATCGCGTCGACCTGTGATCTGCGGCTGGGCGCGTCGAATGCGCGGATCGGCATCCCCATCGCGCGCACGCTGGGCAACATCGTTTCGTTGCGCAATGTCGCGCGCGTCGCCGACGTGATCGGCTTGGACGCGGCGAAGGCGCTGCTCATCACCGGCCGGTTGCTCGGCGCCGACGACGCGCGGCGCACGGGATTTTTCACCGAGATCCTCGACGACGGCGCGGCGCTGCGGTTGCGCGCGCACGAACAGGCCGAGCAGATCGCCGGCTTGGCACCGCTGACCGTGCGCGCGAGCAAGGAGATCGCGCGGCGCATCCGCGCCTCGCGCGCGCTGCCGGACGGCGAGGATCTGATCCGCCGGTGTTACGGGAGCAACGATTTTCGCGAAGGGCTCACCGCGTTCTTGGACAAGCGGCGCGCGAACTGGACCGGGACCTAGCTACAACGCCGCGAGTTTCGCCCGGGCGTCGTCGGCGTAGAACGGATCGAACGACGGGTTGAGCGCGAGCGCTTTGGCCAGGTGCTCTTTTGCCGACGTCCGATCGCCGAAATGCAGGGCGATCGCGCCGGCATGATACTCGAGCAGCGCGTTTTCGGTTCCGTAACGCAGGGCCGCGGCGATATGGGTCCGCGCTTCGTCCCAACGGCCGTCCATTGCGGCGGCCCAGGCCAGCGTGTCCTCGGTGAGGACGTCGTCGCGCACCCGTAGCTCGCCGCGCGCGATCGCATAGGCATCGTCGAGCCGCTCGCCGTGCTCGGAGTAGTAGATCGCGAGCAGCCGATCGGAGATGTGCTGGGCGTTACCGATCCGCTCAATGGTGTGGATGAGATCATCGGTTTGCGCCGCGCCGAACGGATCGCCCAGCGCGCGCTGGGCGTCGACCTCGTATCCGAGCACCTCGGGGTACGGGATGACGGCGGCGGAGGCACGCGCCGCGGTCAGGCAATCCTGCCACCGATGCAGCGCGCAGGTGACGTGCGCGAGCATGCGGTTGGCCTCCGAGTAGTTCGGAAACAGCTCGAGCGCGCGCTGCTCGGCGGCGATCGCCGCGTCGTTGTCGCCGGCCGCAAAGGCCAACTCGCCGGAGCGGAAAAAGAACCACGCCCGCTGCTGCGCCGGTTCGTCGTAAAGCGAGTTCTCGAGCGCGGTGACGCGCGTGAAGCGTTCGCGAGCGCGGCCCAGATGCCCGGTCAGCTCGTCGTAACGAGTGCGCAGCGTGTCGCCTTCGATCTCGTCGCTATCGGCGCCGCGCTGCTTCGAGAGCGCCGCGATGATGCGGCCCGCATCGTCGTAGCGGCCGAGCTCGAGGTCGAGTGACGCCTCCCGGATCCTCATCGCCGGATCGTCGGGTTGATAGCGTTCGATGTCACGCGTGACGTTGAGCGCTTCGCTGAAGCGGTGCAGCGTGAGCAACGCCGACGCGATATCGACCTCGGCAGACACGTTGCCGTAGCGCTGGACGCGAAACGACTGTTCGCCGGCGTGCAACGCGCGCACCACGTCGTCGATATCGCCGTGCTCACGATACCGTTGCAAGTATTCCGCCGAGAGGACCGACGGGCTCATCATGTCGCCGCGATGGTGCTCGGCGACAGCCCGTTCCCAGAACGCGATCCGCTTATCGCGCTCGCGATAGTCTGCGCTCACGGCCGCGGGCGTGAGCCCGGGAGTGCGCGCTGCGGCGACACCGGCTCGCACGTACCAGGGCCACGCGACGATCGCTCCCAGAGCGATCGCCGCGAGTACCCAGCCGATGACGAGTCGGGGCCGACGCATTGCCGCCCTGATCAGTGCGGGGTGTTGGCGTACGGGAAGGTAGCCGTCTTTGCCTGACTCGGGTTCTGTGCCACGTGCTCTTGCGCGATGCACGCGTTCTCCTCGCCGTCGTCGGCAAGCACGCCGAGCGTGCTCAGCGTGTTGCCGAACAGCGCGCCGAGCGAGATCCCAACGACGTCGTCGCTGAGATCACGACCGCCGAACTTGCCGCCTGTGGCACCAGCGGTTTCGATCCCGAGGTACGAAGCTTTGTCGGTCACGTTGGACAGGTCGACGGCGATCTCGTTTGGATACAGGATGGTCGCCAACGTTGCGCCGTAATCGAGCGCGCCCTTCGGCGGACGAACGGTATCCTCGAACGACTTGATCTCGGCCTGGAGCGGGTCGGCCGGCGAGCCCACGTACGGCTCGACCGCGTTGGTCGTCTTGTGGTCGTTGAAGTTTTCGAAGACTTCCTTGACCGCCGGACGCGCCAGCAGCTCGATTTGCACGTAGGCCAGCGCGCTGGTCGGAGGATTGGTCGGGAGCGGCGTCGCCAAGCCCGTATTGATGGGGGTTTGCGGCAACGACGAGTGGGAGCCGTTGCAGCCGACGAGCCCGATCGCGAGCGTTCCGACAGTGGCCAAACCGATGACGTATTTGTTCATGGTGGTGATCTCCTTACGCCCCGGTCGACGAGTTGGCGGTCGCCCACACGTGAATCGACGAGCTGGTGAATCCGGTGGTGAGCATCGAGCGCGGCACCTCGATGATGAACGAGAGCACGTTGAAACCTCCGCCCAAATCGGTAAGGGTGTTCATCGAAGGATTGGCGCTGCAGGCGTAGTTGCCGAGCGCGGAACCGGCGCCGGCGGTCGTGCCGGCCGGGAAGCCGTTGAAGGTCGGCTGGGCCGGATTGGCGCTCTTGTCGAATGCCGGGGCGAACGCGCCCGGCGGTCCGACGCTGTCGCCGTTGAAGAGCGGTCCGGCCGTCTCGGGGCCAGGATCCGTCTGCGAGCTATGCGTCGCGAAGTTGCGGTCGCCCAGGAACGAGAACAGCGCGAACAGATCGATGAAGAACGGATCGGCGCGCGGGCCCGCGAAGACTTTGATTCCGCTCGCGAGCTGGGTGGGGGTGTTGTAGGTGAACGATGCGGTCGGTGCCACGAAGGTGTTCGCGGTGCCGACTTCGTTCGGATGCGCCGGGCCATACAACGTAACGGTCTGCGATGTACCGGTGCCGTTGACGCCGAACTGAATCACCTGATCTTCCGGCGAGTTGGCCCCGTGCGCGATCTTGATCTGCCACATCACCGTCGGATCGAAGAACGATTGCAGGCCCATACCGGCGGGGATCAACGGTGAGACGTTGACTTCAAACACGACGTTGGCCGAGTTCGCGGGTGATGGGAAGACGTAGACGTCGGTAATGTCGGCCGACGTGTTGGCGCGGTGCGCGAGGTTGTAGGTATCTTGGTGGTCAGAGCTCTTGACGGGATGTACCGCATAAAGAACGGCCGCGCCGGCAAGGACGGTGATCGCACCGGCGCCGAGTATCCGCCGGAAGTTCATGGAGTAGGTCCTCTCAGGGAGTGATGGTAGGCGGGATGATCGCCACAGCTGGCGTGAGGTCGGCGGCAGGACGCCGCGTGCGTACGAAGACGTAGGTGAAGACGAGAACGAGCGAGGTGACGAGGATCGCGCTCAAGCCGAGATCGCTCACCGGTGAGCGCCACCCGAACAGCTGTGCTGCCTCATAAACGGCGACGACGACCGCGAGGATTGTGACCGACGCGATCCAGATGCGCATCAGCCCGGGGAGACGATCTGAGCGAAACGCAACCAGGCGGTGCACGAGCAGTGAGTCGAGGGTGTCGGTGCAGATCATACCGGCCGAGAACGTCGCGCCGACGATCAGCGCACCGGCCAGACCGGCATCGGCGCCGAACGCGACGGCATACGCCGCGAGCTGGCTCGACGTCTCGAAGCCGAAGCCGAACAACAGCCCGATCGGGATTGCGACCAACGCGTTCGTTCCCTCGCGCAGCCGCTTGGGCAACAGTCGCGTCTTGGCTCCGGCGACGCGGTCGCTCCCGTTGCGCAGCGCGCGCAGGTTCATACCCGCGACGATCAGCAGCACGACGATCGAGATGATGGTCCCGATCGTCTCGATCAACGCGCCATGCGCGGCGAAACGCGCGCCGAGCAGCCCGACCAGCGCCGAGATCGCCAGCACCATCACGGTATGACCGCCGGCAAAGAACGTTCCGACGAAGCGGCTGAGCAGCGGCGTTTTTACGAACGCATTGCGCGTGACGTTGTCGATCGCGGCCAAATGGTCGGGATCGGCGCCGTGTCGCATCCCGAGCACGAAGACGGTGAACGCGCCCGCGCCGATCACGCGTGCGCCTCGGCCGGTGCGGAATGGCGGTGCCACGCGAACGCGTAGCCGGCGATCGCGGTCAAGACGAGCGCCGCAATCACCGGGACGGGAGCGCCCAAGCCTTCGGCGACCAGACCTTGGCCGAGCATGACCGAGCCGACCGTCGCGATGACGACCGAAGTCACCAGCGGCGCCAAGCGCGCGAGCCGATCGAAGCGCGGTCGTGCGACCAGCCACGCGGCGCCGCGAACGACCGCGACGCCCAGGATCGTGAGCACCGCAGCGAGCCCGACGCTGAACGCCACGATCAGCACCATTCCATATCCGACGCGGTGCAGGCCGATCGCCGCCAGCAACACGACCAGCGCCGCGGGGCACGGCGCGATGTTGCCGCTGGCGGCGGCGAGCACCGCGCTGCGAAACGTCAGCGGGGCCGTCCCCGGAATCGCGTGGGCGCGCGCGTGGGCTTCGTCATCGTCGTGATGGTGGTGGAGCGCCGCGCCGCCGGCGTGAACGTGCGAGTGCTCGTGCGGGTGCGCGTGGGCGTGAGCGTGGGTATGCGCGTGCGCGAACGGCAGCCGCGCGCGGACCTCGCGAGCGACGGCGCGCGCACCGAGCAGAGCGACGAACGCACCTGAGCCGAGCGTAACCCACCCATAGATCTGCTCCGGTACGATCCATCGCGCGGCGAACAGCAGCGCGCCCCCGAGCGCGAGCACGCCGGCCGTGTGCGCGACGGTCAGCGCCGTCGCCAGTATGAGCGCTTGACGCGGCGTCGCGCGCGCACCGACGAGCGAGACGGCGAGCAAGGTCTTTCCGTGACCGGGCTCGAGCGCGTGGAGCGCGCCCAACGCGACCGCGAGCAGCAGCGCGCCGAGCACGATGACGGGATCGCTCGCACCTTTGGCCAGCACGTCGGAAAGCGTGTTGGTGCGCGCCAGCGGCGTCGCCGCGACGGCATCATCAGCGGTGGCGTCAGCCGCGGCCGGATCGATGGTCAGCCGTCCGGTCGCGTCCGCGTCGGCGACGAGCACCGTGCGCGAGCGAGGCGAGCCGATCAGCGCGCTCGGATACGACCGCAGCTCGTCGGTCGGTTCGCGCGTCGTTCCGGCGACGACGTCTTTCCAACCCAAGCGCCCGGCTTCGGTCGTGTCACGGTAGGTGATGCGATGCGCACCCGCCCCCAGCGGCGCCGTGTACTCGGCGGTGAGATAGAGCGTCGGCAATCCGCCCGCACCCGGCCGCGTACTGATCGTCGAACCGACCGGCGACAGCGCGACGGTTCGGCCGTCGACGACGACCGCGAGTTGCGGGGCGATGGCGAGCGCGTGATCAGCGGCCCAGCGCGCGAGGACCGCGTGCGGCGGGGTGCCGTGCCCGTCCAGCGATCGGTCGAGCGCAAAGCTCGGAATCTCGGCCATGTCGAGCACGTAGCGCACGTGCAGCGTTCCACGCTCGACGCTCACACGCGACAGATGGTTGATCGTGAAGTTTCCCAACGGATGCGCAACCGCCGCGCTCGCTGTGGCGAGTACGAGTGCCGCGACCGTTCCGGCGATCCGGACGAGACGACGCATAGGGCCCCCGAGGCGGGACAAGACGATCCGTAACACGGCTGACCGCACAACGGTCCGAGCCGTCAGCCGGATTTGCTTTGTCTGCCCCGCCGATGACGCGTCTGCGCCGTCGGAGCGCCCGGTTGCCTGGCGCTAGCCGCCGCCGGTCACCAGACCGTCATCGCACCGGCAAAGAGTGCGCCGAGCTCTTCCTCTCCCCCGCGCGGCGCGTTAGGGGTGGTCGTCTGCACGGGTGGAAGTCCCGCCCGTGGCCGAGCCGATCCTCTCGACGCGCGACGTCGTGAAAGTCTACGCGGGGTTTACCGCGCTCGACGGCGTCTCGCTCGACGTCGCGACCGGAACGGTTCACGCGATCATCGGCCCCAACGGCGCCGGCAAGACGACCTTCTTCAACGTGCTGTCGGGCTTCGCGCCGGCGACGCGCGGCAGCGTGCGCTTCGACGGCATCGAGATCGCGCAGCTCGATCCGGCGGCGATCGCCCGGATGGGGATGGTGCGCAGCTTCCAGATCAACAGCGTGTTTCCACACCTGAGCGTCCTGGACAACGTGAAGATCGCGCTGCAGGCGCGCACCGGACTCTCGCGCCTCCTGCTGGCCGGACCGTCGGTAACCGCGGTTCTGGACGATCCCGCACGCGCGGCCCTCGACGCCGTCGGTCTCGACGCCGAACGCGGTCTGACGGCGGCGAACTTACCGTACGGCAAGAAGCGTTCGCTCGAGCTCGCCATCGCGCTCTCGCAGGACCCGCGCGTGCTCCTGCTCGACGAGCCGACCGCCGGGATGGGGGTCGAAGACATCGAACGGACCGTCGCGCTGATCAAACAGATCGCGCCCGGCCGCACGATCGTGCTCGTCGAGCACAATCTGCGCGTCGTCGCCGATCTGTGCGACCGCGTCACCGTGATGCAGCGCGGCAAGGTGCTGGTCGAAGGGACGTACGACACGGTACGCAGCGACGCGCGCGTCGTCACCGCCTACCTCGGCGGAGGCGTGGATTCGCACCGATGATCGAGCTGCGCGACGTTCACGCGTACTACGGCGAGTCGCACATCCTGCACGGCATGACCCTGCGGGTCGAAACCGGAACGGTGGCGACCCTCGTCGGCCGTAACGGGGTCGGGAAAACGACGACCCTGCGCACGATCATGGGCATCGTGCCGGCGCGTCGCGGCGCGATCGAGCTCGACGGCGCGCCGCTCGTCGGTCTGCCGTCGGATCGCATCGCGCGGCGCGGAATGGGCTACGTACCGGAAGAGCGCGGGATTCTCGCGACGCTGAGTGTGTACGAGAACCTGACCCTCGCGCCGATCGTCGGTCCGAGCGGCTGGACCGTCGAGCGGATCTTCGACGAGTTCCCGAACCTGCGCGAGCGCGCGAAGGCGAGCGGGACGACGCTCTCGGGCGGCGAGCAGCAGATGCTCGCGATCGCGCGCGTGCTGCGCTCGGGCGCGCGGACCGTGCTGCTCGACGAGCCCACCGAAGGTCTCGCGCCCGTCATCGTCGAGCGCATCGGCGAGCTGATCCGCGCGATGAAAGCCGACGGCATCACGGTGCTCTTGGTCGAGCAAAACCTGCGCTTCGCCACCGGCGTTGCCGACTGTCACCACATCGTCGACCACGGCACCGTCGTGCAAACCCTCACCAACGCCGACGTCATCGCCCGCCAAGACGAGATCCTCGAGCTGCTCGGCGTATGAAGATCGCCGTTACCGGCTCGGCCGGCACGATCGGCAAGCCGTTGTGTGCCGACCTCGCGCGCGATCACGATGTCGTGCGAATCGATCTGCACGACGCCGACGTGGACCTGGACGTGCGCGACGTCGATACGCTCGCGAACGCGTTCGCGGGTTGCGAGACGGTTGTGCACCTGGCGGGCGTGGTGAGTCTCGAAGCCTCCTGGGAGGACACGATCGGCCCGAACATCACCGGAACGTATGCAGCGTTCGAAGCCGCGCGCCGCGCCGGTGTGCACCGGGTGATCTTCGCCAGCTCGAATCATGCGGTCGGGATGCACGAGGTCGACAATCTCCCCGCAATCTATGAGCCCGGTTTCGGTTTGCTCGTCGGCACCGAATCGCCGTACCGCCCCGATTCGCTCTACGGCGTGTGGAAGGCGTTCGGCGAGACGCTGGGTCGCTATTATAGCGACAACCACGGCTTGCAGGTGACCTGCGTGCGCATCGGATCGATCACGCAGGCCGACAATCCGCGCGATCCCAGCGTCGCGCAGAGCTCCGGCTGGCTGCCGCTGACCGAAGTGCAGCGCTACGCGCGCTACGCCGCGACATGGATGTCGCAACGTGACTTTGCGCGACTGGTCCGCGCGATCATCGCGCGCGATGTCCGCTACGCCGTCGTCTACGGGGTGGGCGACAACGCGACGCGCTTTTGGGACCTCGAACCGGGCCGGGCGGTCTTCGGCTTCTGGCCGCTCGACGGCGTGCGTCCTGACTCAGCGCGCGAGACGCGCATCGACCAGCGCTAACCCCGTCATCGTTTGCGCGCGAACGCGCTAGCTCGGCGGCGCGCCCTTCGGACGCGCCCGAATCGCCAGCAGCTCGCCGACGATCCCGCGCCGAAACAGCAACACGCAGAGCGCAAAAATCGTGCCCATCACGATGTTTGTCTTGTCGCCGATCGGCGTTTTGGAGACGAAGAAGTCCAGCGACTCGTAGATTCCCGCGCCGACGAGCGGGCCGAAGACGGTGCCGATGCCGCCCAGGATCGTCATGATGACGACCTTGCCGCTCGTGTGCCAATCGACGCCGTCGAGTCCCGAGAGCCGGTTGCCGACCGCGAAGAGCACTCCGGCCAATCCAGCCAGGGTTCCGGAAAGAACGAACGCGACGAGCTTGTACCGGTCGACCCGAAAGCCGAGCGCGACCGCGCGCTGCTCGTTCTCGCGCATCGCGCCGAGGACTGCCCCGAACGGCGACCGCACGACGCGCACGACGAACCAAACGCCGAGTGCCGCTACGACGAGCACCGCGTAGTAGAACGCCTTGTCGTCGTCGAGCCGCAGGCCGAACAGCGTGCCGCGCGAGCTCACCTGTACGCCGTTCTCACCACCGGTCCAGTCACCGAGCTGAAACGCGACGAAGTACTGCAGTTGCGCGAGCGCGAGCGTGATCATCGCGAAGTAGATGCCTTGGCGGCGAATCGCGATCGCGCCGACGACCAGCGCGGCGATCGCGGCGTAGGCGAGCGCGGCGATCACCGCAAGAGGAAACGGCGCACCCGCCTTGGCGATCAGGATCGTTGCGACGTACCCGGCGCCGCCCCAGAACAGCGCGTGTCCGAACGACAGCAGTCCGGTGAATCCGAGCAGCAGATCGAACGCGACGGCGAACAAGGCGTAGGCGACAATGTCGATAGCGAGCACCGGATAGACGAACCATGGCAGCGCGAGCCCGACGATCGCCAACGCGATCGCCACGACCGCTCCGCGCCGGCTCCCGAGCAGGGCGAGGGTCATTTCGCGCTCGCCGGGCTCCCGAACAGGCCGCTCGGACGAATCAGCAGCACGACGATCATCAGCAAGAAGATCAGCGTATCGTTGAAGGCCGGAAAGATCACCGCGCCGAGCGTCTGGAGCAGTCCGATAGCAAACCCGGTGATGACCGACCCGCCGATCGAGCCAAGCCCGCCGATCACCACGATCGCGAACGTATTGATGATGATCTTGTCGCCCATCGTCGGCTCGACGTTCTGATTCGGCGCGGCCAGCACGCCGGCGAGCGCGGCGAGCGCGACGCCGACCGCAAAGGTGATCGACACGAGCCGCTGCGTATCGATGCCGAGTGCGCGCACCAGAACCGGCGCCTCGGTCGCGGCCCGAATGCGCGCGCCGACCGGCGTGCGTTCCAGGACGTACCAGACCACCGCGCAGATGACGATTGCCGCCGCGATCACGAACAGCCGGTAGGTGGGGAAGAGCGTAAAGCCGAGATTCGTCGCCCCCGTGAGCGACGGCGGCGGCGAATAGGGCGACCCGAGCGCACCCGCCGCGATCCGCATCGCGTCCTCGATCACGAGCACCAGCGCGAAGGTGAACAGCAGTCCGTACAGCGGGTCGAGGCCGTACAGCCGGCGCAGGAACGCGACCTCGATCAGCAGGCCGAACAACCCGACCACGACGGGCGCGACGAACAGCGCGCCGTAGAACGGAAGCCCGGCGAGCTGCGCACCGTAGTACGCGACGAATGCGCCGAGCATGAACATCGCGCCGTGCGCGAAGTTCACGATGCGCAACATCCCGAAGATGACGCTCAGGCCGAGGGCCAACAGGGCGAAGTACGCCCCGTTGACCAGCCCGTTGAACGCCTGGGTTAACAGGTAGTCCGGGGTCAGGCTACCAGTCCTTCTTACACGTCGACTGCGACTCCGGACGGAATGCGCGGCCCGGCGGGATGACCTGCACGACCTTGAACCACGCGTGCGGCTCCTTCACTTGCTCCTTGGGCAGCACGTCGACGACGTACATCTCGTGCAGCACGCGATGGTCCCGGGCGCGCCACTCGCCGCCGCGCGCGTAGAAATCGTTGAACTGACGACCGTCCAGGTATTGCTGGACCTTGTCGGCGTCGGTCGTGCCGACAGCCTTGACCGCGTTGAGCCACTGGGTGGCCGCCGAGTAGTCCGACGCCTGAATGTCGGTCGGGCGCAGCCCGTGCATTCGTTTCGCGTACTTGTCGGCCCAAGCGCGTGCCTCTTTGTCGTAGTTCCAATACCACGACGTTGTGATGCGCGAACCGGCGAAGACGTCGGGCAGCGCGTCGACATCGCTCAGGAACAACAGCCCGACCGCGATCTTCATCACCTTGTCGACGCCGAACTGCTTCGCTTGCTTCATCGAGTTCACCGTGTCCGCACCGGCGTTGAACAGCCCGAGCACCTGTGCGCCGGAATTTTTCGCCGCGAGCAGATACGACGAGAAGTCGGTCGTCGTTCCGAACGGATAGAGATCGGCTTTCTGGACCTTACCGCCCTTGCGCTCGATCGCCGCGCCGAAGTCGGCCAGCATCTGCTGTCCGAACGCATAGTTGGCGACGAGCGCGTACCACGTCTTGCCGTTCGACTGCGCGGCGATGTTCGAACCGGTCGACGCCGCGAGTGCATACGTGTCGTACGCGTAATGATAGGTGTAGCGGTTGCAATTCGCGCCGGTTACCGCCGACGACGCACCACCGGTCACGATCGCGAGCTTGTGCTTTTCCTTCGCGACCGCGGCGACCGCGAGGGCGACCGCGGAGTTGGTCATGTCGAGTGCGAGATCGGCGCCGCCGTCGTACGCTTCGCGCGCCTTGATCGCCGCGTCCGGTCCGTTGTTGCGGTGATCGATGGCCTCGACTTCGATCGGCCGGCCCAACACCTTTCCGCCGAAATCTTCGACGGCCATCTTGGTCGCTTCGACCGCACCGGCGCCGGCGAGGCTGGCATACACGCCGGACATGTCGGTGATCACGGCGATCTTGACCGGGCCGCTGTCCGCGGCGCGAGCGGGCGGCGCGACGAACGAGGCGCTCAAGAGCGCAATCGCGAGTGCCGCCGGCAATGAACGAGAAAGGCGCATCGAACTCCCTCGATAGCGGTGACGAGTTGCGCGGACGTTACCCATCGGGGGGAACGTTCCTCCGGGGCGTACCGAAAGCGGCTTTGGGGCGACGAAGCGGCGGTCAGCGCTCCTTCTTCGCGGTCGCCGTCTCCGTAGGAACGACGCCGTCGACCGTCGCGGCGGCACGGCGGATCAACGCGCCGAGCGCTTCACCGTGATCGCGCACGATGGACTCATGATCGGCATCGAGCAGATGCACGGTCGATCGCCGAGCTACGCCACTCCAATCGGTCAGCGCGCGTCGCTTCGGCGAAGACGAAGAACGGCTGTTGATCATCAGCACGCGCCCCTGATACGGCCCGGGCCGATAGCGTTCGATCGACTCGCTATATCCCTGCGCGAGTTCCCCGAGAATGTCGTCATTGCGCCCCGCCGGCTGCCCTGCGGCACGCTTGATCCAGGCGATGCGCTCAGTCTTACCGAGCCATTGGAAGTACGCGACCCGACGGTGCCAGCGCACGTACGCCGCCGTCGCGCGCGCCTTCGGCCAGCGCAACAGCCGCGCCGCAACGCCGATCGCGGATCGCAGCAGGGGTCGTTCTCGCAGGCCGCGGGGTACGTCGATCAGCACCAGCAAGCGTACATCCTCGCCGTCCGCTTCGAGCCGGCGGGCCATCTCGAATGCGACGGCGCCGTTGATACAGTAGCCGCCGAGCACGTACGGTCCGTGCGGCTGCAGCGCGCGCAGAGCGGCGACGCGCTCGGCCGCCATGTCTTCGATCGGCGGTACGCCCGCGCTGCCGTCGCGAGCGAATGGTTGCACGAGGAAGAACGCGCGATCGGTCCCCAATCCTTCGGCGACGCGCGCGCAGTAGACGCCGCCATTGATGTAGTCGCCGTGGAGAAAATAGAACGGCGAACCGCCCTGGCCCGGCCGTAACCGCGTCACGAGCTCGGGCTCTCGTGGGCCTTGCTCGTGGCCTGTATCGCTCGCCGCGGCCGCGACGACCGCGGCGAGGGCTCCGAGCGTCGGCGCCTCCAGCAGGCGGCGCAACGGAATTGCGACACCGAACCGCTCGTTCACCCGCGCGATGAGATTGACGGCCTGAAGCGAACGGCCGCCGACCGCAAAAAAATCATCGTCGCGCCCGACGCGGTCGACGCCCATCGTCGCGCACCACACCTCCGCGATCCCGCGCTCGATCGGCGTGCGCGGTGCCGCGAACGCGCGCTCCGGGCCGCCGGCGCTGCGGGCGAGCGATTGCAGTGCGGCGCGGTCGACCTTCATTGCGGGCGTCATCGGAATGGCGTCGACGACCACGAAGCGCGCCGGCACCATGTGAGCCGGCAATTCGGCTTGAACGCGGTCGCGAAGTTCGCCCGGCGTCACCTCACCCGTTACGAACGCCGCGAGCGTGCGAACGCCGTCGGTTGCGGCGACGACTTCCACGACCGCGTCGCGAACGGCCGGATGGCGGAGCAACGCGCTCTCGATTTCGCCCGGCTCGATGCGAAAGCCGTGCAGCTTGAGCTGCCGGTCTGCGCGGCCCAGATAGTCCAGCGTTCCGTCGGACCGGAATCGCGCGCGATCCCCGGTGCGGTACATTCGCGCACCCGGCGCGCCGAACGGATCGGGAACAAAACGTGAAGCCGTGAGGGTGTCGTCGCCCAGGTAGCCGCGTCCGACGGCCGCGCCGCCGATGTACAGCTCCCCGGCGACGTTGACCGGCACGGGCTCGAGAAGCGCGTCGAGAACGTAGCAGCGCGCATGCGCGAGCGGACGACCGATCGAGAGCGTCGCCGATTCGCCGATCTGTTCGGCCGCTGGAACCTCGTAGCGCGTCGCCGCCACGGTCGTCTCGGTCGGTCCGTAATGATTGTAGAGTGCCGACGATTCGCCGGTGACCGCTTTCCAGCGAACCGCGCGTTCGGCGGAGACGGCCTCACCCCCGACGATGGTCGTCCGAACCGACGCCGGTACGAATGCCTCGCCGGACCCGACCGCCGCCGCAAGCTCGTGCCAGTATGCCGTCGGTAGGTCGAGCACGGTAATGCTCAGCTCGCCGCAGGTCTGCAGAAAGTGCGCGGGTGAGACGATCATGTCGTCACTGCGCAGGACGAGCGTCGCACCGCTGCCGAGCGTCCCGAGGATCTCTTTCACGCTGGCGTCGAAGCCGAGCGCGGCAAACTGCAAGACGCGATCGCCGGGCGCGAAGCGATACGCGGCGATCATCGCCTCGAGATACGCCGCCGCGGCGCGGTGCTCGATCAGCACTCCCTTCGGCGCGCCGGTCGTTCCCGAGGTGAAGATCACGTACGCCGGATCCACCGGTGCCGGCCGTGCTCTCGGCGCCGTTTCGACCGCCGTCTCGGCCGCGTCGCCGGCACGAACGACGTGCGTCCCCCGAAGCGCGTCGCCGGCGGCGAGCGTGGCGTCGGATACCACGATGCGCGTGTTGGAATGCCGAATCATCAGCGCGATCCGTGCCGCCGGATAGCCTGGGTCGAGCGGGAGATACGCAGCGCCCGTCTTGAGGACGGCCAGAATCGCGACGACGAGCTCGATGGACCGGTCGAGGTAAATGCCGACGATCGCACCCGGCGCGGCACCGGCACGCCGCAGGCGCGAGGCCAGCATTTCGGCGCGGTGATTCAACTGGGCGTACGAGAGCACTTCGGACCCGCTCTGCAGCGCGACCGCGTCGGGCTGTTGCGCCGCCCACGCTTCGAACAGCTCGTGAACGCGGCGTTCGGCCGGCGCGGCGGCCGGCGGGTTCCACCCGTCGACCATCTGCTGACGTTCCGCTGGGGACATCAGCGCAAGGGCAGCGACCGGAACGTCCGGTTGCTGCGCGATCGATGCGAGGAGAGTGCCGAAGTGCGCGAGCATCCGCGCCGCGCTCGCTCCGTCGAACACCGTTCCCGAGTACTCGAAGCGGCACCTCAAACCGCCGTCGGGCAAGTCGACCATCTCGAGTGCGAGATCGACCTTCGTGCGTCCGATGTGCATCGTGATCGTCTCCGCATCGACGCCCGGCAGCCGCAGCGTCGGGCTGCGCGGATCGATCCGCGTGATGAGCGTTTGGACGATCGGATTGACCCCGGCGCGGCGCTCCGGATGGACGTCTTCGATGAGCCGTTCGAACGGATAGTCCTGATTGTCATATGCTTCGAGCGCATCGGTGCGGACCTGCGCGAGAAGTTCGCGGAACGTCGTGCCGGATGCGAACGTGGTTCGCAGGACGACCGTATTGATGAAGCATCCCATGAGGGTCTCGGTCTCGGGAACGATGCGGCCCGACACCGGAAACCCGGTCAGGACGTCGGACTGCCCGCTATACCGATGCAAGAACGTCTGGAACGCGGCCATCATCGTCATGAAGAACGATGCTTGCGCGCCGGAGGCGAGCTCGCGCAAACCGGCGACGACCGCGGGCGCGACATCGATCGAACAGACCCCGCCGAGATCGCGCTCATGACCCAGGCGTCGATGGTCGGCCGGCAGATCGAGCGTCAGCGGAGCGCCCGCGAGGCGCTGCTGCCAATACGCCCGCTGTGCATCGAACGCGCCGTCGGCCGCGAGTCGCTGCTGCCACTGCGCGTAATCCGCGTATTGGACCGGGAGCGCCGCCGGCGTCGTCTGTGCGGCGAGCATGCTGAGCTCAGTGAGCAACACGCCAAGTGCCCACCGATCCAGCACGATATGGTGCAGCATCAACAGCAGGACGGACTCATCGTCCGTTAGCCGTATGAGCAGCGCGCGCGTCATACGGCCTTCTTCGAACGCGCACGGACGGCGCACGAACGACTCATAGATCTCGCTCAACGCCTGATCCCCGACGACCAGGTCGCGGCGTTCGAGGATCTCGAGCGGAAACGAGCCGGTCGGCAGGACGATCTGCAGCGGCTCACCGTCGACGAGCCGAAACGCCGTGCGCAGGATCTCATGGCGCCGCACGACCTCGTCGAGAGCGCGCTGCAATGCGACGGCATCGACGTGTCCGCGCAACCGAAGCGCCTTGCATTCGTTATAGGTCGAGGTTCCGGGATCGAGCGCTTGTGCGAACCACATCGGTCGCTGCGCGAACGCCAGCGGGACCCGCGTTAGCGGATCGCGGCATCCAATCCGCACGCTCTCCGGCCGGTCCACGGCCGAAGCTTTCCAGAGCCGCTGTGCGAGCGGTGCCGAAAGACTGACCGCCCCTTTACGCTCGTCGCGAGTGCTCATGCTTCCGCCAGACCTGACGTGTTGGATGGCTGCGGCCGGCGAACCTCCGGTAACGCTTCAGTTCGGCATGAGCGCGCAGGACTAACGCGCCAGTGCCGCCGTGTGCGTCGCTTGATACTCTTGTAGCGAACGCGGTGGCCCGGCTTGCGATTCGAGTGCGGTGACCAGGGCGTGCGCGGTGTCGAGCGAGGTCAGCGATGCGATCGAGGCTTCGACCGCGGCGCGGCGGATGCGGTAGTTATCCGTCGGCCCGCGACCGCTCTTGAAGTCGTTGATCACGAGGTCGACCGACCGTTCGCGAATGACGTCGAGCACGTCCGGCGTTCCCTCACCGATCTTGTCGACGCGGATCGCGGCGATCGCATTGGCGACGAGCAAGTCGTAGGTCCCCGGCGTTGCGACCAGCGTGTGACCGAGCGCCGCGAGCCGGCGCAGCAAGTCGACCGCGTCGCGCTTTTCCTCATCGCTGATCGAAACGAGAACGCGCCCGCCTTCGCTCGGCAGACGAATTCCCGCGCCGAGAAATCCTTTGCGCAGCGCGCCGGCGTACGTCGCGTCGATCCCGAGCACTTCGCCGGTCGACTTCATCTCGGGACCCAGCATCGTCTCGACGCCGCGCATCTTGGCGAACGAGAACACCGGCACTTTGACGACGACGTAGTCGGGCTTGGGCCGCAGACCGATGCCCCAGCGCATGTCGCGGAGCTTCTCGCCGAGCGCGATCCTGGTCGCCGCGGCGACGAGGTTGATGCCGGTCGCCTTCGAGATGATCGGCACGGTCCGGCTCGCGCGCGGGTTCGCTTCGATGATGAGCAGCTCGTCGGTTCCCTCCGGGATGACGAACTGGATGTTGATCAAGCCGCGGATCCCGAGCTCACGCGCGATCGCTTCGGTCACCGCGGCGATGCGCCGTTCCATCTCGTCCGACACGGTCTGCGTCGGATAGACGCTGATCGAATCGCCGGAATGGATCCCGGCGCGCTCGACGTGCTCGAAGATTCCCGGGATCAAGATGTCGTCACCGTCGTACACGGCGTCGACTTCGACTTCGAGCCCGCGCATATACTTATCGATCAGCAGCGGCGCACCGGGTGTGATCGGCGGTGCGCTCTCGACGTACGACGCGAGCTGGCCTTCGTTATACACGATCTCCATGCCGCGACCGCCGAGCACGTATGACGGCCGGACCAGGACCGGAAACCCGATCTCGCGCGCGATCGCGCGCGCTTCGCGGAAGGTGTTCGCGGCGCGGCCGCGCGGCCGCGCGACGCCCAGCTTCTCGAGCGCGGCGTCGAACTTCTCGCGGTCCTCGGCCATGTCGAGCGAACGGCGGTCGCTGCCGACGATCGCAATTCCGCGCCGGGTGAGCTCGTCGGCCAGATTGATTGCCGTCTGGCCGCCGAACGCAAGCATTACCCCCCGCGCGCCGGTCGCGCGCGCCGTCGCTTCGACCTCGTCCGCGCCGGGCGGCTCGAAGACCAGCGTATCGCTGACGTCGAAATCGGTCGATACGGTCTCGGGATTGTTGTTGATGACGACCGCCGCGCGGCCGTTCTCGCGCAGCGCCCATGCGGCATGCACGCAGCTGTAGTCGAACTCGATCCCTTGGCCGATGCGAATCGGCCCGCTGCCGACCACCACCACCGCCTCACGGTCCGGCGAGCGCATCTCGTCCTGCTCGCCGCGCGAGAGATAATAGTAGGGCGACACCGCGGGAAACTCGGCAGCGGCGGTATCCACCATGCGGAATTGTCCGATGTCGGGCTCATCATCCGGGAGCTCACCGCCGAACAGCGAGGCGATGCCGCGGCGGCTGTAGCCGCTCTCGAGCGCGCGACGGCGCAGCTCGGCCGGCGGTGCTTGTCCGAACAGCGGACCGGCGGCGGCGTGCTCGCGAAACGATTCCTCCAGCTCGACCAGCGCCGCGATCTCCCACAACCAAAAGCGGTCGATCGTCGAGAGCGCGTGCAGTTCGTCGACCGTGCGCCCGCGGCGCAACAACTCGGCCAGCGCCAACAGCCGATCGTGGGTCGGCTCGGTCGTCGCGCGTTCGAGCTCGTCGTCGCTCCAATTCGCGTAGGTGCCGCCGGTCAACGTCTCGAGTTTGAGGTCGAGCCCGCGGAGCGCCTTCATCAGCGCGGCGGCGAACGTACGGCCGATGCCCATTGCTTCGCCGGTCGATTTCATCTGCGTGCCGAGCCGGAAATCGGCCAGCGGGAACTTGTCGAACGGCCAGCGCGGGATCTTCACCACGCAATAGTCGAGCGTCGGCTCGTAGGCCGCTTTGGTGCGTCCGCCGGTGACCGGGTTCGGGATCTGATCGAGCGTCTGCCCGAGCGCGATCTTGGTCGCGATCTTGGCGATCGGATAACCGGTCGCTTTCGACGCCAGCGCGGAGCTGCGCGAAACGCGGGGATTGACCTCAATGATCTGATACTCGGCGCGATCGGGGTGCAGCGCGAACTGGATGTTGCAGCCGCCCTGCACGTTGAGCGCGCGAATCACGTTGATGCTGGCCGTCCGCAGCATCTGATAGTCGAGGTCGGAGAGCGTCTGCGACGGCGCGACCACGATCGAGTCACCGGTGTGCACGCCGACCGGATCGATGTTCTCCATGTTGCAGACGATGATGCAGTTGCCGGCGTGATCGCGCAGGACTTCGTACTCGATCTCCTTCCAGCCGAGCAGCGAGGTCTCGAGCAATGCTTGGTGGATCAGCGACGCATCGAGTCCGGTCTGCAGCGTTGCCCGCAGCTCTGCCTCATCGTGCACGACGCCGCCGCCGGTACCGCCCAGCGTGTACGCGGGACGCACGACCAGCGGATAGCCGTTGTCCTTCGCGAAGGCGACGCCGGCTCCGACCTCGGTCACGATCAGCGAATACGGCACCGGCTCGCCGATCTCGATCATCTTGGCTTTGAAGCGCTCGCGGTCTTCGGCCAGCTTGATCGTCTCGAGCGGCGTGCCGAGAAGCTCGACGCCGTAGCGCTCGATCACCCCGGCGTCGGCCAGCTCGACTGCGAGGTTGAGCCCGGTTTGGCCGCCGAGCGTCGGAAGCAGCGCGTCCGGACGCTCGCGCTCGATGATCGCTTCGACCGACGCGACGGTGAGCGGCTCGAGATAGACCGCATCGGCGATCTCGGGGTCGGTCATGATCGTCGCGGGGTTCGAATTGACGAGGACGACGCGGTGGCCTTCCTCACGCAGCGCTCGGCACGCTTGCACGCCCGCGTAATCGAACTCCGCGGCCTGCCCGATGACGATCGGACCCGACCCAATCACCATGACCGTGCGCGAGGGCATCCCGCCCAGGATACGTCCGGCCCACCCGAGGTCCTGCACCACAACGACGGCGAACCCCCGCGGCGTGCGCGCCGTCATCACCGCCGGAGGAACCGTCGACGGTGCGTTTGCCGCGGCGATCGGAACGCCGGTCAAAGCCCTCGCGCTGGTCGGCACACGAACGCTGCTCGACATCGCGCTCGACGCGGTCGAGGGTGCCGGAATCGACGGCGTCGCGGTAATCGGCGGCGCCCAGGTCCGCGCGCACGTGTCGGCGCGCCCGGGTGTGCGCGTGCTCGACGCCGTAGCCGACGGCCGCGTCAACGTGCTGCGCGCGCTCGATGTGTGGCCGGGGGAGCGGTTCGTCTACCTGACCTCCGACGTGCCCTTCGCGAACGCGACGGGACTGCGCGATTTTGTTGCGCGCAGCGAAGGGTCCGCGCTGACGATGGCGCTCGCCGACGTCGACGCGTACGCGGCGCGCTTCCCGGACGCGCCCGAGCACAGCGTCGCGCTGCGCGGCGAACGCGTCGCAAACGGCAACGCGTTCGTCATCGCGCCGGAAGCGGTCGAGCCTGTGCGCGCGCTCGCCACCAGGCTCTTCGCGGCGCGCAAGAACCTGCTACGCCTAGCGCTGCTGCTCGGCCCGTCGCTGTGTCTGCGGTTCGTCACCAAACGGCTCGCGATCCGCGATCTCGAAATCGAAGGAACGCGGCGGCTCGGCGTTCCCGTCGCCGCGATCCGCGGCTGCGATCCCGGGCTGTGCTACGACGTCGACACGCTCGACGAGTATACGTACGCGTGCGCGCAGTTGAACGTCACGCGGTGAGTACCGCGCCGTTGGCCGACGCGCGGCGGCTGGGCGTGCTGTGGTTCGGTATCCAGGTCGTCTGGACGGCGGTACTCGGCGTCGTGTTACAGGAGCGTGCGACCGCGCTCGCGGCGCACGCGGTGCTCTCCTACGCGGCACTGGCGGCACTCGGCGCGCTGCTCGCCGGCGTCGTGCAAGTCGTCGCGGGCATCTTCTCCGACCGCGCGAAGGCGAAGCGCGGCGACCGCCGCCTGTTCTATCTCGCCGGCGTGCTGATCGCGATACCCGCGCTCATCGTGCTGCCCGCGGTCACCTCGCAGGCCCAGCTCTGGGTGGCGATGCTGGTGCTGCAAATCGGCATGAACGTCGCCGGCGGCCCGTATCAGGCGATCGTGTCGGACTACCTGCCGCCCGATCGCGTCGGTCGCGCATCGTCGTGGATGAGCATCTATCAGTTCTCGGGCAGCGTGGTCGGAATTCTGCTCACCACGCAGTTGCGGGGAATTGCGCTCGGCCTCGCGCTGTCGGCCTGTCTGGCCGGGAGCTGGCTCGCCACCGATCTCTACGTGCGCAGGCGTCCGCGCGCGCCGGTTTCCGCCGACGTGCCGTTGCGCTTCGATGCCAACGTACGGACCGTGCTGGCTTCCCGCGCGTTCATCAACCTGGGCTTCTACACGCTGTTCGGCTTCTTGTTCTTCTTCGTGAGCGAGTCGCTCGGCGTGCGTGATGCGCGCACGACGACCGGCATCCTGATTCTCGCGTTCACGGTGGCGGGTGTCGCCGGCGCGGCGCTGGCGGGCAAGCCGGCCGACCAGCTCGACAAGCGGGTGATCATCAGCATCGCGTGCCTCGCGATTGCGATCTCGGTCGGCGCCTTCGCCGCGGCGCCGACGATTGCGGTCGCGCTCGTCTGTGCGATCGCGTCGGGCACGGCCTGGGGCGCATTCTTCACCGCCGACTGGTCGATCGCGTACGCGGTCCTGCCGCGCGACGCAATGGCCAAGGCGATGGGCGTGTGGAATCTGTCGCTCGCGATTCCGCAAGTCGCGGCGCCCGCGATCACCGGACCGCTCGTCTACGCGCTCGATGCGCGTCGCGCCGGGCTCGGCCCGCGCGTCGCGCTGATCTGCGTCATCATCGAGTTCGCGATCGGTACCCTTTGGTTGTGGCGCCTGCGTCTGGCGTCGAACGCCGCGAAGACGAACCCATGACAAAAAAGATATCCCTCCGGTCCTCGGGGTGGTCGTACCGAGGACCGGAGGGAAGCCCACACCCGATTGCGGGGCAACGAGTTGGTTGAAGCTTACCCGGTTAGCGAGATGTTGGTCGCGGAAGCTTCACGCGCCGGCTGGGGCGGCGCAATGCTCGCGTCGGTCGAGCGGTTGCGGGCGCTCGCGGCGGCAGACACCATGGCCGTCACGACATCCGGATCCCATTGCGTGCCGCTGCCTTCGCGCAGAATCTCGAGCGCGGTGCCGAACGAGCGCGCCGGGCGGTAGGGACGGTCACTGATCATTGCGTGGAATGCGTCGGCGACGGAGACGACTCGTGCTTCGAACAAGATCGCCTCGCCGGCAAAGCAATCGGGATAACCGCGGCCGTCATAGCGCTCGTGGTGGCTGCGCACGATCGGTGCGTATTGCGCCAAGCTCGGGATATCGGCCAAGATATCGGCGCCATACGCCGCGTGCTGGCGCATCACCGCCCACTCGTCGTGGTCCAGCGGTCCGGGCTTGAGTAAGATCTCGTCGGGGGTCGCGATCTTGCCCACGTCATGCAACAACCCGGCAACGACGATTCGCTCCGTCATCGAGCCGGACAGTCCCATCGTCTCCGCCAGGCGACGACACCACATTCCGGTTGCACGAGAGTGAATGCAGGTCGCTTCGTCGCGACCGCGCAGCATCGCGAGAACCGCTTCGACCGTCACGCGATCTTCTTTCGCGCCGGGCTCACCGCCGCGGAGCGTCAGGGCTTCCTGCGACTTGGTGCGAATGATCTCGATCAGGCACAGGAGGGTGCCGGCGTCTTCGTACTCGGTGCTCAGCTCGACGGCGGCATCGCACACCGCGGCGACCGCGGCCGAAACATCGGCCTGTCCATGTGCGCCGCGCGCCATGTGCGCCCAGTGGACGAGGACCTGCGGATCCGCAGTCTCGACGGCTTTCGCCATCGCCGCGACTAAGGTGCGAACGATCAACGTCGCGCCGCCGGAGGCGGCCGTCAGGCGTTGGCCGACAGCCTCTGCGAGGATCGATCGATTGGCGTGCAAGGCTCGCCCGAAAGCGAGTCGTGATCCCATCCTAGGATCGCCGTGTTCATCCATGGAGCGCATCAGAAGTTTCCTCAGGCCGAAACCGCGTGGTAGGGGCTGGCCAGCGTCATCGTGTCCGGTTGGCGCCGCACGTCGCGAATGATCGCGCCCAGGCGCACCGCGGTGTCGTGAATCGAGGTCAGACCGAAGTCGAGCATGCTCTCATTGATCTCGAACTCGGCGGCCGCAAGCAAATCGTGAACCTCGGCGCCGGACATTTCGGCGCGGCGGACAGCACGGCGCAGCGGTTCGAAATCATCGCCGCGCAACGCAAGGCGTAACGATTCCGTAAAGACGTCGACGAAAGCGAGATTCGACGGCGTGGGGGCAGTCACCGATGCTGCTTCGAGGAAATGCCGTGCGGGCGACGATTCGCCGATGTTCGTTGCGAGCTGGTACATGAGCCTAGCTCATCACGGGGGGAACGGAGGCGATGGCGACGGCGATGGCGATGACGAGAGCGGTAAGCATACGGTAAAAACCTCGAAGCGATAATGGCTTTGTGTCGTCAGCTTAGCCGTAGCGCTCCGAAGCCGCATCGGTCAAAGACCTCATGTCTGTTGAAAACGCCGCCGCGGCGGGCTTTTTCGGGCGTTTTTTCGGTTGCTACGCGTGGATGCCGAGCTCGCGCGCGCGCTGCACGGCCTGCGCTCGGTTGGAGACATGGAGCTTGCCGTAAATACTCTGCACCTGGCGCTCGACGGTCTTCGGCGATTTGCCGAAGTCCGAGGCAATGCGATTGATGGTCGTGCCCGACGGCAGCGCCCGCAGGATCTGCAGCTCGGCCGGCGTCAGCCCGGCCTTGGGGCGAATCGAAGCGGCCGCCGCCGCGACCGCGTTGATCGCGCGCGCGTAGCCGAGCATGAGCTCGGGCGCTTGCCGCTCGTCGATCCCGTCAGCGGTGATGATGCGCGAGAACAGTCCGTTCGGATCGAAGCGGCGGCTGAGCGCACGATACCCGCGAGCAGCGTCGCCGCTGAGTATGCTGGCGGTCGCCGCCAGCATACGTGCGATCTGTCGCCGGCGCGCGTCGAACGTCGGCTCCGGATGTACGTGGTCGGCGGTCTTCGAGAAGGCCGACCGCACGTATTTGCGCACGTCGTCGATGTTCCAGGAGGCGACCGCACAGAGTGCCAGCAGAGCGTCGCACAGCGCCCGATCCGGCGCAGACCGGTCTTCACGGGCTCGCAGCTGAACCAGCATCGCCTGAGCGACGTCGAAGCGCTGCGCCCAAAGATTCGACAGCACCTCAGCCATGACGAAGGGGAAGCGCTCGCGGTACTGCTCGCTCAGCGGATTCGCCAGCAGCCGCGCTCGCAGCGAGCCCAGCCGCTCGCGGTCCCCGCCCTCGGCGGCTATGTCCATCTGCGCCACCAGCCCGGTGTGCTGCATCGACGAGTCCCCGGCCCGTTCACCGTTGATCGTCATGCGCGTCGCGTAGAGCCGGGCGACGTCCGGCGAGCCCATCACGTCAAATGCGATCGCGTACAGAACGGAATAGGCGGTGGCGGCGTGGCGGAACGCACCGATGCGCTCGAACATGCGCGCCGCCTCGAGTGCCCGCTCCTGCGCGGTCGTATAGTCCTCGCGGTAGAACGCGGCGAGCGCGACGCGCTGGAGAACCCGCGCGACGGTGACCGGCTCGTCGATCAGCCGCGCCGCAGCGAGTGCCTCGTCCGCGTATGTTTGGCTGAGCTGGTCGTCGCCGCGGCGCGAGGCGATCACCGCGCGGGCGCTCAAAAACGCGGCCTTCAGATCCTCGGCCACGTCGCGCTCGGCGTCGAGCAACTGCTCCGCAAGGTCGAGTTGCTCGGTCGACACGAGCAACGGCACGAGTAAGTCCACCAGATACTGCCGGGTGATCCCGTCCTCGTGTTCCGCGGCCCGCTGGAGGACGGCGATCCCCGAGGTCACGTCGCCGAGCAGCACCGCGCGCATCGCGCGCAGCGACAGCGCGGCGGGGTCCCGCATCCTCTGTGAAGAGGTGAACCGATCGAGACTTTGTTGCACTTCGGCGAGCAGCCCGCGCGATCCGACTGCATAGGCCGACTCGATCGTCATCGGCGCCGAGGCCGTCCTTCCGGTCACGCCCCCACCATCGCGTTTCCACGTCCACCGAAGCGAGGTGTATCCGGGTCGCTCGCCACGCTTCCTCGATTCGGCGAAAGGGTATCAGTTTCCCGGAATTGGTGTGGGTCGCAGTACCCTAGCAACCGCAACGTGGCCGAAATGACCCCGATCACACCTACGGCGCCAGGCGCTCGACCGTCCAACCGGCGCCGACTCGCCTGTACTCGATTCGATCGTGAACGCGATTCGGCCGACCCTGCCAGAACTCGAAGCAATCGGGAACGATGCGATAGCCGCCCCAATACGGGGGACGCGGAACCTCGTCCGGATACATTGCCGCGGCCCGCGCCATTGCCTGATCCAGGACAGCCTTGCCGGCGACCACCGCGCTCTGGCGCGAGGCCCACGCACTGAGCTGATGCCCGCGCGGGCGAGACGCGAAATAGGCATCGCTCTCGACCTCGAGGATGCGCTCGGCGATGCCTTCGATCCGGATTTGGCGTTCGAGCGGACCCCACCAGAAGAGGAGCGCGACGTGTGGATTCACCGCCAGCTCGAGTCCCTTGTGGCTTTCGTAGTTGGTGAAGAACACGAAACCCCGCGTGTCCCACTGCCGAAGCAGCACGATGCGCGACGACGGCCGTCCGGAGGCCGAGACGGTCGCCAGCGACATCGCGTTCGGCTCGACCACGTCCGGCGCCGCCAGCGCTTCGCCGAGCCAGACGTGAAACTGCTCGATCGGATCGGCAGCCACCAGGGTCGCGTCGAGCGTGCCGCGCTGATAGGCGATGCGGCGGGAGCGCAGATCGTCGTCCACGGTACTTCCTACGATACTCTTTAAGGAAACCGGCCGGCGACCAGGCCGCCGGCGAGGGCAACGATCACGATCGCACCGCCGCCGATCGCGAGCGGCAGCGATGCATCGATGCGGCGGCGCACGCGGGTCGTGCTCGCGGCGAGTGCCGATAGGTGCGACCGCAGCGCTCCGGCGTTGTCGGCGCGCGCATACGTCCCATGCGCTTGCGCCGCGATCGCGCGCAGCGCGTCTTCGTCGATCGACGCGGCTTGATCGGTGCCGGGGATGAACTGCCCGCTGCCATTCGTCCCGATCCCGATCGTGTCGATCTCGATCCCCGCCGCGCCGACCTGCGGCGCGATCTGCGCCGGATCGCTGCCCAGGTTGTTCACCCCGTCGGTGATCAGCAGGATCGCGCGCGGACCCGAGGGCGGCAGCTGACGCGCGGCGGTCGCCAGCGCGTCGCCGATCGCGGTGCCGCCGTTGGGCGGCGGAATCCGCCCGATCGCGTCGCGCACGGCGTCCTTGTCGTCGGTGAGCGGCGCGACGACGCCGGCGGCGCTCGAAAACGCGACGATCCCCAACCGCGTTCCGGCCGGGACCTGGTCGACGAAGGTGCGCACCGCGACCGCGGCGGCCTCCGAGCGCGACGGCGCAACATCGGTCGCGCTCATCGAACCCGACGTGTCGACGCAGAGCACGACGGCAACCCCGCGCACCGGGACCATCGCGACGAACCGCGGCGACGCCAGCGCGGCGCCGAGCGCGACGATCCCAAGCGCGCAGCCCAGCGCGATCAGCAACCCCGCGTTACCGCGCGAGCCGGTCGCCGACTCGAAGAACGCGAGGTCGCTGTACGCCAGCGCCGCCGCGGACGCACGGCGCGACGCGAGGTGCGCCAGCCACAGAAACGCCGCTGCCAGCACCAGGCCGGCGATCAGCCAAAGCGGATGCGTGAGCGTCACGCCGGTAACCCGAACGTGCGCAGCAGCGACGCCCGGCCGTCGCGTTCGTCGAGCGCGCCGACGCGCCAGCCGGCGCCGCGGAAGCGTGCGTGCAGCGCCGCGTCTCGGAGCCGGCTGGCGTCACGGTACCGCATCCGCGCTCGCGCGCCGACGAACACCCGCCGGACCCGTCCGGATTCGGCATCGCGCAGGCGGACAAAACCGCGCAGCGGGAGATCGTCGCGCCACGGGTCGCGCGCCAGCAACACGGTTGCGTCGAAACGCAACGCGATGCGTGCGAGCAGCAAGTCGTCGACCGGCTCGAAACCGTCGGTCACCACCAACACCGACGCGCCGCGCGGCAGCGCGCGCAAGGCGATCGCGAGCGCGCTCGCCAGACGGAACGGCGTCGCCGCGTGCACCAGCGGCGCGGCACGCCGGTCGCGCACGACGCGGTCGTCGACGATACGCGCCGCCAGATCCCCGCCTTCGAGCGCGCCGAACCATGCGCGCACGGCTTCCGTCGCGGCGCTCGCGAGCGCGCGCTTTCGCCCGACCGCCATCGAGCCCGACTCGTCGACGATCGCCCCGAGCACCAGCGTCGTCTCTTCGAGATAGACCCGCGTTTGCAACGACCCGGCGCGCGCCGTCGCGGCGTGATCGATCCGGCGCGGGTCGTCGCCTTCGATATACTCACGCAGTTGCGAGAAGACGAACCCGTCGCCGGGACGCGCGCTGCGCGCCGCGCTCCCCGGTCGCGGCGTTGCACGAGCACCGCGCAGCAGTGCGGCGCGCAGCGCGTTCACGGCGCCGGCACCGACGCGATGATGCGACGCACGACGTCTTCGGGATCGGTGCCGGCGATCGCGATGCGGTCGTCGTACGACATCCGATGGCGCAGCACGGCCGGCGCGACGTCGCGCACGTCGTCCGGTACGGCGAACGGCCGCTCTTCGAGGTACGCGCGCGCGCGCGCCAGCGCGACGAGCGCCAATGCTGCGCGGGGACTCGCCCCATGCGCGACCAGGTCGGCGCCGCGCGTTGCGCGCACGAGGGCGACGGCGTAGTCGCGCAGCTTGGCGTCGACGAAGATCTCGCGCGCGTCGCGCTGCCAGCGCAGCACGTCGTCGAGGGTCGCCACGTTCGCGCGCAGCGGCGGCTCTCCGGCGCCGAACCGGTCGACGATCGCGCGCTCCTCGTCGAGCGACGGATAGGCGACGACGACCTTCGCCAAAAAGCGGTCGAGCTGCGCGAGCGGCAGCGGGTAGGTGCCGTCGGCGTCGTACGGATTCATCGTCGCCAGCACGACGAACGGTGCGGGCAGATCGAACGTCTGCAAACCGATCGTCGCACGTCGTTCCTGCATCCCTTCGAGCAGCGCCGACTGCACCTTGGCCGGCGCGCGGTTGATCTCGTCGGCCAGGACGACGTTGCCGAAGAGCGGACCGAGCACGGTCGTGAACTCGCCCGAGCGCTGATCGAAGACGCGCGTACCGACGATATCCGACGGCAGCAGATCGGGCGTGAACTGCACGCGCCGAAACACGCCGCCGACCGCCGCCGCGAGGGCACGGCAGGCCAGTGTCTTGGCGACGCCCGGCGCGCCTTCGAGCAGCACGTGACCGCCGGCGATAACGGTCAGGACCAGTGCCTCGACGACGTTGTCCTGACCGACGATCGTCGCGTGTAGCGCGTCGCAGACGTCGCGTGGCCGGCTCATCGGAGCCACGCCTGCGTGCCGTCGATCAATTCGACCGACGATGCGTCGCGCAGATACGCCGGACCGAAAGCCGTGCGTTCCGCAGCGCCCAGCGCGGTTCGCAGCGCGGCGTCACCGGTCGTCGCCAGGGCGTCGCGCAAGGTCGCGCCGGGCCGCGCGCCGGCGGCGGCAAAGAGTGCGGTGCGCAGCCGGATGAGCGACCCGTTCGCCGGCGCGCTCATGTACGCGCGTAGCGCGTCGGCGACCTCATCGCGTACCGTGCGCGCCGGCGGCCCCGTTGTCACAACCGGCGGCGGGCTTGCGACGACGACCGACAGGCCCGGCCGACGCCGTCGCGAGCGCACGATCGCGACGACGCCGAT